>Ga0272443_10000557_pt1 | contig 66583 bp, 82 predicted proteins | sample SSMAcet12_FD_193581 | JGI IMG/M metagenome (GOLD analysis project Ga0272443, IMG submission 193581) | Marine sediment archaeal communities from Little Sippewissett salt marsh, Falmouth, MA, United States - SSM-Acet-12 | ecosystem: Environmental > Aquatic > Marine > Wetlands > Sediment ...
AATATCGCTGACAGCGCTACTGACTGGATTTCATTTCCGGTACAGATGTTAAGAGAGGTTAATGCTGACATTAATAAAATAAGCGGTGATGCTGTCGCGGCGACAATGATGGAACAGTTGTTTGAGAATACTACCTCGGTTAATAACATGGAAATATTTTTTGATAACTCAGGTACCTACAAATTGCAATACATCAGCAGTAACCTGACTGATATATATACTCATGTTAGAAACCTCGCTTTATATAATGGCGCTGTCGATGGCTGTACGCAAAAGTTTTTTCAAACAGACAATGTGAGCGACTCTACAGTGACCTTTATTGCCGGGGATGATAAATATCAAATCAGATGGTACTATCGAATATTGCCCGACAATTCGGTCATCCTTGATTCGTCAATAGTTGATAACAGGGAATAAAAATTATGCCTTTCGGAAAGCGCAAACCAAACACATCTCTGCCATGGCAGTTTATGCCCTCAAGGTCTGTTGAGACCGCTTATGCCAGCGAGGAACCGACTGAGAGAGAGTTTGTTGAGCCGTTGTTCTTACCCGATAAGGACAGTGGAAGCGAACAGCTTAATCGGTTTCTCAGCATCTTTGAGGATAAACATCAAGAGCTTGAGACCTTCGCTCGCGATTTAAATAAGCTGTTATGGTATGATCGATGCCCCGCGAAATATATTTTTCGGGTTGCTCAAAATTTAGGTTTTCCTCTGCTGGATTCCCCTTATGCCTCTGAGTCGGAACGGCGTAATTTTCTAAAATGGACAACTTGGATATGGTTGAGAAAGGGCTCGGCTCAAGCCCTTATTAAGCTCATAAATATCTTATGTTATAGTCTGGCTTTTAGCGAGAGCATGGCTGAGGATTTTATACTCAACTACCATAAAACCTATGACCTTGAAAGCCGATTTCTCGAATCTGATCTCCATCAATTTAATGGCTCGGCTGATGGCTGGGCTAAGGAGGCATCGGGTTCTTCATGGACGCTATCGAGCAACCGATATGTCGGCGTGGGTGATGGGACTGATGATAGAGATAACTGCTCACTGGTCGATAATGATTATCAAAATTTTTATGTTGAGACCGACTTTCAAATCCTTGGTGGGAGTGGAACCTACTATCCCTATTTTGGTATTATGCTCGCCTATACTTCAAGGGGCTATAATCTTGGTGTTTTTATTTATTCTGATGGTGGCAATGATTACCTGAGAATATCTGGCTGGTATATGGGTTTTGAACTAATTCCAACTGGCTATAGGCTTCACGATATAACCGGGATGGTTGATTATAAGTCAGGCGTTCATAGATTAAAGGTTCATCTTAATAAGGAAAAGTTTAGTGTCGCCATCGATGACACGACTTTGATAACGCCGTTTACTTTCGAGGGTATTAATACAGCGTTTCACTTTGAGAGGAAAGGTTTATTCTCCAATGAATCAACCGAGGTTGCTTTTGATAATTTTAAGGTTGGAAAGCTCAGACCCATGGGGGTTCCTCGGTTATTAGGTGATGGCGCTGAAAAGAGTATTCGGCTTCGGCTTATAGGGTCTCCCGATAACGACACCGCAAAGCGGGCTTATCTGGCTGATGTTGTGCCAAGATATTTTGTGCCCTACGGTGTCGACGTAGAATGGATTACATAATAATAGAATAGAGGTATATATGGCTGATATAACAAGAGATCATTTCTTAGAGAGCCGAGGGGTTTTAAAAAAGATATTTCAAAAAAACATACCCTTGCTCGATGCTGATCTTAACGAGCAGATCGATATTGTCAACACAAGACAGATGAGATTTCTGTCGGCTATGACCGAACAGGGACATAGGCGCTTTGGTGAGGGTTTTAATGTCATTCCCGATACCCCGGCGGGCAATACCTGTGTTGTCAAAGCTGGTTTTATAGCCGTCGAGATCGATACGGATTTATCGGTTCTGATACGACTGGCAACTGACACCGATGTGACTGGCTGGACTACACCCTCAGGTAACAGAACCGATTACCTATATGTCGATGTCTCCTTTGATGAGATCGACTCAACCGAAGATTCTAATCTAATTAACCCCTCTGCCGACTGTGAAACCGCTATTGATTATCGAATGTCATGGCAGTTTGTGAAATCACAGGGAGGCACAACCAGCCCACCAAGCGGTCATGTCTACGTGGCTCTGGCGCAAATCCAGCGCGGTTCAGGTGATTCACAAATAACCTCTGATGATATTACGATGCTTGTTGATGATATTATTACAGATCGGGCTGAGTTTAATATCGCTGGTGATTTATTTGTCGGTAATGATATCGACTGCGATGGGGCTGTTAATATTCTTGAAACCCTTGATATCTCGGGTAAAGTGACAATCGATGATGATCAGGATATAACAGGCAACCTCGATGTCGATGGCACGGCTAATATTGCTGAAAATTTGACTTGCCAGAACGATATCATATTGAGCCCAAGCAATACTGTCGATGGTGTTGATGTCAGTGCCTTAGGTGATATAATCTACTCTATGCCTCTATTGGTTGATATCTCGTCATCAAACAATGGCGTTGAGGCCGTATGGTCTGCCGCGACCGATAGTTATCCGGCTTTTACATCTGTATCGGCTTCCGGTGAAGAGGTTAAGGGTGTATGGATGTATGTCAAGCAATCTCAGCATAATAAGATCAAAGCCTATGTCGAAAACTACTCGACCGATACTGTTGGGCATATAATTCTCCGGGTGGGCTCATCTGCCGAACACGATATAACCTCAACAATCGGCGGGACTTGGAACGGTCATACATTTACGGTTGATATATCGAGTTTAACTGATGGTCAACCCTACGAAATCAAATTTATCCACAAGAACGGCAATACCCTAAGGAGCCGTAAACTTGTTATTTGGGCAACCTACGAATAAGGTTCTTATCGATGTCAATAGCTGTATTTGATTATCTAAAATGTATCGGCGAAAACGCCGAAACTGAAACTAATTGCTATAAACATCCTTGTTTCTTGAGCTCCGATCTGGTGAGTATCGAGACAGGCGACTACCCGGTTCCTAAACCACAATCAGGCTCATATAGTTATAGTTTTGAGATCAGAATCAGAATGAAGGCCACAACTTTACCGGATAATAAATGTGAAAACTTTGAGATATGGGTTGAATGGGAAAACCCGCCTCGGGATGGTTTAACGGTCTTTGCTGGTAATGATTCTGGCTCTCATACCCCTACCGACAATCAGTCCTCTTATGCTACTCATGATTTATATGATGATCATAATGGTCAATCAAACGGTCTTACTTGGGATAGCACGACCGAGATAACATCGGGCGGGGGCTCAAATCAAAAGACCATCACGTTGGTTTTACAGGCTCGCATCGATAATACTGTCATACAGGGTGATGTTCCTACAATGCATATATGTATAGGGTACGATGAATATTAACAATAACGAACTTTATGTTTGGGAGATCGAGTTCTCGGATGGCTCGGTTATTACCCGGGCAGACAACGAAAAGGCCTCGAATACCGATAGACATATAAACCCCAATGACCCGCCAAAACAGGCTGTGCAAATAAGATTTAAATCGATAAGCTTTGAACCTGTTGTTGTTGATATCCCGGAGGGTGCTCAGCCCGTCTGTAGCTTGTTTAACTGTACTCGAGATGGTATTCGCTATGGTGTTATCCTAAAAGCGGGCTATCGGTTGAATGGTATCAGGTTTTATCTGAAAAGGTATATCGGTCTCGAAGATAATAAGACCGAGTTGATTACGGAGTTTGATATATAATGTCTGATCAATTAACGCTCAGGCCATGTTCAGACGGGACATTTATCGATTGGGGGTGCTATCCCACGGGTGATAAATACGCCACCATCGACGAGGTTACCCCCGATGATAGTGATTATATATCTGCCTCGATAGCTTTCACGGCCAAGAAAATCACCTTCGGCATAGACTCAAGTCAAACGGGCGTATTGGATGGCGCAACCATTAATAAGGTTACGCTTAAATGGAACGGAAAATTCACAAAGACAATGGGGGGTGACCCTTTTGTCTATCCTCTCACCTATGATGGCTCTAATACAGATCAAGGCTCTGGTGTCGTAATGGACAATGGTACTTACGATGATCATCAAGCAGATTTCGAAGATGCTCCCGATGGAGGGGATTGGTCAAAATCAAAAATTGATTCGGGTGAGTTTGGTTTTAATACGAGCACAGGTTTTGGCTCTACCTTATTTATCTGCCAGTTTGAAATCATAGTTGATTACGATGGTGGCTCATCTAATTACCCGGCTCCCACGTCCCTACAAGCGGACAGATCAACAAACCCTACCTCTTGCTCGGAGGTTCCGGGATTCACAGCAGTATTTAATGATGGCTCTCGAGGCGATACCGTCGATCGTTGTCAGATACAGGTATCAGAACAATCCGATTTCTCGGATGATAATGTATGGAACGACTCTCCGGGCGATGACCCTACTGGCGAGGATTGGAACGATATAGACGATCTGACTGATGGCAATACCAGCCAAGCAGTTCAATATGGTGGCTCATATTTAGAGAACGGTAAAATCTATTACTGGCGTATTCGCTTTGGGCAATTTACGGGAGATCATAATATCTCTGACTGGTCTACAGGTACGGCAACTATAGCAGGGCCATGGAAACGTCAATGGGAATATCCCGATTATGGCCGACGGAATCGATTAATCTTTGGAGAATTTCATCCTGCTATACCAGCGGGTGCGTCTGTTAGCTTTCCGCTTCCAACAGGATTACGAAAAGAAATATCTGGCAATCGTGGTTGTTGTGATGAATCAGTGCAGGATTCTGGCGGTTGGATGGATATCGGCGTTCATAATAATATTCATTATTGGTTGTTCTTATCAAAACCAGAGGATAATGGTAATTACGCGATATACATACAGGCTCAGAACCTACTAACCCAAGAGTTTGGAACGCCCTATAAGATCGCTGATAGCGGTGCATCATCTGACACTCATTACTTCCCCACTGGTGTAATAGACGCTGATGGCTATATTCATGTATTTTATGGCTGTCATACGTCATCAATAAAATATAGGCGTTCGGCTGTTGCCGGTGAATCAGGATGTTTTGATGGTGAGACCTCTGGCTGGTCAGCAATGAGTGATATTTCGGGTATGTATACGTATCCACAAGCGTTTATAATCCCCTCTGATGGAAGGATATATTTATTCGCGAGACAGAATAAGCACGCATTTTGTTTTTTTTACAGCGACAACAATGGCACATCTTGGGATGGGGCGCATACAGTTCTCGATGATGATACTCAAAACAGAGTTTATTGTTATGGTACTCGCTTTGACCCCGATACCGAAACATTCCATGTCGCTTATACATGGGTTTATTCAAACCCGCCAACAAACGACAATGAACAGTATTATGATACCGTCTGTTATATGCAAAGCACTTATGACCCCGAAGAAGATGATGGTTTTGTAAAATGGTATGGTCTTAATCCCTCTATAGTTGGATTTTTGGTCTCTGTTGGTACAACCGATACTGATGTAATCAATAGGGCCGGTTCGTACACAATAATAGACGCTGAGGATTCTATTGTGCGCGGTGGCCGGGTACATCAGTATTTTGTTATCAGTATGATTCTCTATAGTGATAGTGGTGTAATGCGTCCGCTAATATTTTATATCGACAAATTTGGCGAGCCTCCCGGGAGTTTTGCCGATAAGGTCGCTGTCAATTGTGTTAAATTCGACTGGATAGTTCCATCTGATGGCTGGACAACCACTCGCATCTCTGAGGATTTAGATCAATATCTGGTGGCAACCCGACAAAACGCAACTGGCAATCAAAACTCTGATACCAAAGAGATCAAGGTATATATGTCAACTCAGGGCAATAATTACCTTCATCAGATACCCGACGGAGATATCTCATCATCTAACTGCACTCCTAAAACTGGCTCTGATAATTATGCGATGGTTGATGAAGCGCCTTTTGAATGTGATGGTGATGATCAATATATCTCATTAGCGAATCAGGCTCATTGTCTGTTATCGAGCTCCAAAGATTCAACCAACTCTGATATTAATCTCGATGATTATAAAATACTTGGAATCGAGGTTGAGGCTGTTGTCAGGATGTTTAACTCTACCACTGGGGGTAAGATCAAACTCTATCTCAATGATGGTTCGACCGATGATGAGGGCGACGAACAAAATGTTGAGAATGATAAATATGCCGTGTTTAAAGACTTCTGGCAGGGCGACCCTTTCGAATCAACCGACTGGACATTCTCAACCGGGAAGTCGGTCTATTTTGGAATCAAACAAACCGTAACAGGCAAGGGCGTTCTGGTCACACGATTGATAAAAAAATATTATGTGACCAGCGCCATCGATCCTAAGTACAACTCATCAAAAATAATTGAAATGATATCTGATGATGAAGGTGATACATGGTCTTATAGAATGCTTGAAGGTGATTGTCTGGCTGGTGTTCCGATTATAACAACCGCTCATCACCTGATCAATAAACAGATCAGTATTATGTGGTGTGCTGGCAATAAGGTCTTTACCTCAACTGATGCTTGGGAACAATGGACGAAGGTTCGACCCGATGGCCTTGATGTAAAAGTTGATTCTGGTGGTACACAGATTGACAGGGTAATCGATTATCCCAATACTGTTGATTCCCGGGTTCAGATCAAACTCCCTGTTGCTGTCGCTGAGAATGAAAAATATCCACCTAAAGATATATTTGTATACACCACAAAACCCAGCGAGACAACTGACCCTCAAGGTGACCCCGATGATTCTTATAATTACTGGGAGAGCTTTGAAGATATTGATGAAGATGAGGGGCTTGCGACCTATGACGCAACGTGGACTGTAAGTTCGGGTTCATTCAAGGGCTATAGAAATCCTCCTAATCATGCCAATAAAAGATATTCCGGTCAAGGTGCTATTGAGTCCCAAACCAGCGCCGTCTCGCTGGCATACAAAAATATAGACGCAACTGGTTTAACCGATGTGATGTTCATTGCATCTTTCTGGTGCGAAAGTGCTGGTGATGATTATCGTTGTTGGATTGGCATCAAGGGCGATACGGGTAAAGAGTTTAGAGTTGGAATAATCACCTCAAGCGGATATGGTTGTTATTATGATGGGAGCTCATGGCATAACAATACATCTCAATCGATTAAATATCAACAGATGCACATTGCTAAAATACAGGTTACCTCAAAAGGTTGTTCGGCGTGGATTGATGATTATCAAATTTGTGAGGAAGTTCTCGAAGCAAATACACCTGTTAAGCTGAAAGATATTTATCTCAGGGCTCCCGGCCAATCATTCTTTGATGCGTTACGCATAGTGACCAATATAGAAAAATCCAGTGATGAACAAACGATCGCTCAAGCCGATGTAACGAACAAAAATGTTGAGGTTAGGGTTGCTGGCTATTCTGATGCTGAATATGTTGCAATGCTTGATGGCAAGATGGACTTCACCGAGGATGAGTATTGCGAATATATAACAGAAATCAAATTAAAAATGAGAGCAAAAGACGCCTCTTTTGATAATAATGGAACTGTCAAATTAGATATCTATGTCAGTAATGATGATATTTATGATGAAGATGATCTTGATACTACAGTATATGATGCGACCATGACAAGCGTGGACAGTGACTGGACATCACAGACCTTTACTCTCGGTTTAACAGAAAGCGGAGATTACGAGATATCATTAACTCAAAATAAATCTCTCAAGGTCTCAGCCGTTTATTCGTCGGGTTCGAGTACGGATATAGAAATCGAGGAAATAAAATATACCTATAAGATACAAGATGTTAATATCACGCTTGACGATGAAGAACAAAACGGGCTCTCTTGTGATATGACTGTTCTTGGTGAGGGTAATGATTATCTGCTTATAGATATGAATATCAATGGCGAGCTGATGTTATTGGAAAACAAACTACCCGTCGAATATCAAGGTTCCCTTAATACCTCAGATATGATTGTCATCGAAGCCCTCAAGAGGATATTTAACACCGACCGTCTGTTAATAGATCAACTGCGAGCCATCCCGGTTGTTAATGAGTTATTGGTTTCTCACCTACTGGCGGTTACAGGCGAAAGTAAAATCAACATCGACAATCAGAAAAGTGAAGCCATAATAAACAAGACGATCTTGGATTTTATAGAAACGCTGATAACCGCAAAAAGTTTTAAGGTAGATATCGGTTCCCAGAGTTCTCTAACATATAGTCTGCCGATCGATCATCTTAAGGGGGTAAAAAACCTCGATAGTTATCCTATTGAATGGAAAGCCCCATTGACCACCAGTAAATGCTTATTCATTGAGAATAAAAAACCTTATCTGAGCAGAGAGACAATCCCGGTCGAGAACCTAAAGACCTATATTGTCGATAATGACATTTCGATCGAATGTGCTGACAGGGCATTAACCTACGATCAGCTTCCTGTTGAATGGAAAAACCCAATAGATAATGATTTTAAATTGCCTATTGAGTTTAAGGGTCAATTTCAAACCGAGCAGACTATTCCACTTGAAAGCCTGAAGACAACCGAGGATTTATTTAAAACCTCAATATCATTCTCTGGCTATCTAACAACCGATAATCACCTCCTGACCGAATGGGCGAAGACCAATACGATCGTCCGGCGCTTTATCATCGATGCGACCGAGAGGGTGAGCTCGTCTTTTAAATTGCTTGTTGATCATTTAAAATACTATTCAGCTCACAGCTCTACACCGATCGACCTCAATAGGCTTGTCGCTATTGTTCAAAAGCTTCCACTCGAGTATAAGGGCAGTCAGCAAGTCGAGGCCTTTTTGCGGATGCCAATCGACTGGCGTGTCTCGTTAGATACTGAGAATAGGCTGAGAGTTGAAACGACCTCAACTTCATCATCGGTCTATCAATTAAGACACGAATATATCAAGGGTATATCCAGCGTGATCAGGGCGCCGATTGAATATCGGGCAATCACTTCTATATTGTCACGAATCACGACCGATTGGGCAAGACGAATACAGACCGATAACAAACTCCCGATCGATTATTCCGGCTTGTCATCATCTGATTTTAAAATCCCGATCGAGAACATTAAGGGATTAATTCAAGATCATAAATTGCCCATCGAGTTCTCGGGTTCGACTTGGATATTAGGGGAGTTTGCACTCCCGATCGATTGGCGTAATCACCTGAGCACCGATGATAAAATATCAATCGATCTTTCTAACCGGATAAAAACCTATGATCGTTTGGTGGTTGATTATGGTGTGGGTGTTGAATATAACATAAAGCTCCCGACCGATTATCAGAATATTGTTACCTCTTGTGAGAGGGCGATCATTCACTGGCTTGAGAGAATTCAAGCAATTGCTCACCTGTCTATCGAATGGGCTGGCTCATTAACTGTAACAGATTCCTCTCTGAGACTAACAATCGATTACGGTAACGGCGTTGCAACAACCAGCTCAATATCAATCGAATATCTTAGGGCTATATGTCAGAAATATAATATACCCCTCGAATGGGCTGGAACTCTCTATGCGTTTATTTCTCATCTCGAGGCCAGCTTGATTCTCCCGGGTACTATAAACGTAGAGATAAAAACCCCATGCCTGTCATCTGCGATATTAAGAGCCGGGAGTATTACGGTTAAAGAATTACGACAAATCGCGGCCGATCAGCTCTCTCAAACAATAATGAAATCAGACGGTTCGATAACAGCTCAGTTGAGAGATGCTAATGCGACAAACTTCTCAAAAACATATAGAGGCAACAATAACAAGGAATAAAGATCATGCCAGACCCTATAAGAATAATAACCACTGTAAACGAGGGTTCGAGTAGCGCATTTGATTGTTACGTCAGAGATCGAAATAATGATCTCGTTTATAGTGATAATGTTGACTCGGCGGTTATGACCCTATACAACAAAGCCGACAAGTCTGTAATTAATGATCAGGAAGATATCGATATCAGCTCGCTGTTTAACGCCGATGGAGATGTGAGCTGTACGATTGTTTTAACCCCTGATGATAACTGCATCGTCGATACTACGAGTAATCATCGATACGAAACGCATTCTCTATTTTTAAAGGTTGTGACCCTAAGTCCAGCCTGTACTATAACCGAGGAAATAGAATTTAAAGTAAGAAATTTAACAATATAATCATCTTAATTACCTACCACGTTAGTTGCTAACATATACCTCATTAACTACTTATTGATAAGAGAGGCTAAGAAATGGGCATAAAAAAACATGAGATAATTGTCTATGGTTCAGCAACCAGAGACTATGATGGAACAACCTTAAATATTGGCGGTGCCGAAGACACGGCACACAGGCCAGTATTTACCGACCCGTCATCGGCTATGGAGTTTGAGGCAGTATCGGAATCAGCTTCTGATACCAGTCAGACAATAACAATCACTGGCCGTCGAGCCGCGGGTGCGATTGTTAGTGATTCATTTACCTTAAACGGTCAGACACCAGCTCAAGCGGGCTCCCCTAATACCCTTGAACGATTGATGAAGGGAACCATTTCGGGTGCCCATACCGGGGCTGTTGCTATTATGGGCGTAACGAACGTTACTACGGGGACAGCTCAGGGCGGTGATGATTATCAGATCACTCTCGCGGCGGGGGCTTCTGCTGTTGATGATTATTATAAAGATATGATAATCCGAACAACTGGCGGTACAGGAGCAAATCAGATTAGACGAATTATCTCCTATAATGGCACAACGAAGGTGGCAACCGTCTGGCCTTGGACTGGTGATAACCCGTCGACCGATACAACCTATGAGATCGCTCCCGGGATGTTCCTCGACAAAGTTCCTTATCAGGTCAATGAGGTCTCTCGTCAACCTTATGATATTGCAACCCCCGAAGATGGCGAATCCGATATCACTATTTACAGCAAGGGTTTTATCCATAACTGTTCACAGGATGACCCTGCGAAAGACTATACTAATGCCAAGGTCTCAGAGGTTGCTGGTGGTCTGGCTGATCAGTGCGCTTTTGCTCTCGAGACCTCTCACGATGGTTCTGGGACAAACGGCGCGGGTAATGACCGAGAGACAGCTCCCTCGTCTGGCGTCGGTTCGTTTAATTCTGATGAAAAGGATATGGCAAACTCGGGTGTTTTGGAACCCGACACAGCTCAAGGAATTTGGTGGGCTGTTACTCTTGCCGATGATGATAGCGCGACCAATTCATATTATGAGGTCAAAACCCGGGGCATGAGTGTATGATCAAGTCGTTTGATTATGATCAGGTTCAATTCAAGTCTCAAAAGCTATTATTCGAGTTTGAGAACGATTTAAAAGGCCATGTCCGGCAGATGGTATTGACAATCGCCAACCGTTTTTATCAACTCTACGGAATACCGTTTATCATAACATCGGTTATCAGAGATGGTAGTGGTGATCACTCGACTGGTCTCGCTGTTGATATCCGGGCAAAAACCCTCTCAGCTCAAGTTATATCAGAGATTGTAAATCGATTCAATGAGTTTTATCCTCGATCAAAGAAGATCAGACTCGGTAACGGTAAGGAGATAATAGCTCGTACTGCATATGCTCATGGTACTGGAAACAGCTTTCATATCCATGTAGCACATGAATAACAATAAAGCGCTCTGGTCTCAGGGCTCTTTACAGAAAGGATTATAAGAATGGAAACAATTTTTGATTCAATTATTTCAAATCTCGGTGGGGTCGCTGGCATCATCATCGCCATTGTCGGCTGGGTGGTAACAAAATATGTTCTACCTCTGATCAAGAGCCAGAAGGCCGAGGTCATGGCTCGTCATATAGCCCTAATCGCTGACGATGTGACCGATTCTCTGGTGATGAAATATCCGGAGAGTAAATGGGCTCAGATCGCTGACGAGGCTATCGATCAGATTATGGCAATCTGTGACATTAACAAACAAGTCGCCGAGCGTGCGGCTCAAGCCGCGATGGGCAGAAAAAGCCTGATGGTTGTTGAGGGTGGGACTCTGGCTGAGACCAAAACCGAACAGACATTAACCTCGCCTGACAGCTCGATCGATTAGAAACCTATTCAGATCCCACCCGAGGGCTCGATCGCTTGATATTAACGCTTATTAACGGCTTATTTGTGAGTTATAATAAAGGGTGGTATTGACAAAAAAGCCCGGTCAGTTATTATCTGACCGGGCTTTTTGATCATGTGGGGGGGCTTATTCTTTGCCCATTGTTTTTTTGATATATTCTTTAATCGGCCAATCTTTGTCTGTTCCATGCCAATAACCATGAGCCCAAAGTTCAATCACAGCTCTTTGAAACAGAGAAAGGTCTTTTATTTTTTTAATCAGACTCGCGGCTGGGACTTTCCAGTTTTTGTCCAACCCGTAGAGGGTTATGCTATCAGAAACGCTTGGCATTAAATGCTGTCCGGCGAGCCCGGGGGTTAAGGCCATACCGTTAAAGGCATCGAGGAATAAGCCAAGCTCTCCATGCTCAAATTTGTCTTTTAGGTCATTGATTGTTCTCATATATAGAGCCTCCCACGACCCTATTAGATACTCAGCGCCGGGGCTGAGTTTGTCGAAGTGAGAGAGTACCCATTTCTGGGTACCCTCTGATAAGACTGGATAAGTTCGTTTGGTTTTGGTCATTTTGATCTCCCTGTTAAATGATCTTTGCAATCCGATAAGTGCCCCAAAAATATTTGTTATCTTCTTCCTCATAGTCGCTGACCAGCTCATCGGCGTTTGGCTGATGAGTAACCCCACCAGACAAGACCTCAGGTAGATATTGAAAAAATAAGCTTTTGCCGTTTTTTTGTTTTAATACCAAGGTCGCGACCTTCAGGTTCATCTTTTTGCTGTTTATACTCCCCCCATTACTGACCTGAATACTCTTTGATTTTTTAGCGATATCCCAAAGCGCATCGAAACTCAGATGATGAAATATCAATCTGCCCTCAAACAGACAATCGATGCCTGTATCCTTGATGATCTCAACATATTGATAATCGACTTTTGCCTTATGATCATGCTTCTCATAAACCAGAACGGCGTGACCGTCTTGGTAAAGATAAACACAATTTAATTTTGCTCTGCTCATTTTGATCTCCTTTGTTTCGGGCGGGACGATTCCCGCCCGATCGATGTTCTCAAATTTACTCATCTGTCTTGATGCGATCGATTAACGTTCCAAGTTCCCGCGCACAATGAGTCCAATAGTCATAATCTTCATCAGAAACCATCGGGCTATTAGACTTATGATAACAGACCTGTTCAATCAGCTCTAAGGTCTTTACGATGCCATGCTCATCAATATAATCTTCCTCGATGGCATACTCAAGTTCTTGATCTGTCGGCTTTTGGTTTAACATTTTGATCTCTCCTTTATTAATGTTCCCAAACATCGGCATCAAAAGCCGATGTTTTACTTGCCCATTCATCCAGTGCGTCGCTGGCGTTGCTTGCGTCTTCATTGAGAATGCCCTTATGATTTGAGCCATCCCATTTCTTGGTATATCCGGCCAAAATCCGATTAACCAGCTCGGTAAATTCTCGGCTGTCTAACATATCGGCCAGATCGGAACCCTTGACGTATGATGAAATTTCATATCTTAAGGTTCGGCCATGATAAACATTTATTGGGACGGCGTTTCCGATTTCATCATCAAAACCCGCCCAAACTGTTTTAGCGTCGCAATCGATTTCGATCATTGCTGGCTGAGGTTGTGACTGGCTCGGGTACTTATTATAAACCGGAACCAGCGTATCTCTCATCTCTTTCAGATCGTTAATGATTTTAAAATGTCGGTGAATAATTGGCTCATAAGGGGCTGGCTTAAAAACCTTTAAATGATCTGTTGCGTGGTTGATCTCATATTCGTCGATCTTCTTATTTAGATCGTCCGAGCGATACACCAATACTGTAGCCGGGCAACCGTTTTTGATTGATAACCGATAAGCTTCCTTGTCAGCATCGTCTTTTTTCTCAAACCAGATTCCAGCGACCTGATAGTTTCTTTTTTCTTCTGTCATCTTTTGATCTCTCCTTTGTTAATGTTCTCAATCATCATGTAATCATTATAATATTATTATCGGCTTTTGTCAAGAAAAAAATCAGATATTTTTCCGAAAAATATCTGATTTATTATGGAGGTCTGGTTAAGTCGTTATATAATAACAGGTTAAATTATATTATGTCCTCTGGATGTACCTTGATTTTTATCTCAATTCCATGAGACAGGTGATGCCTGATTATCATTCTAACCAGCTCTGACATACTCAACCCGTTTTCCTTGGCGATTGCCATTAAACTCTCGCGCATCTCAACTGGGAGCAAGATATTGGTATTAACATAGTCGCCCGGGGCTGGTGATTTATCTGGTTTTGTTTTTGCCATTTATATCTCCTATTTTAGACTTGATCTGTTTCTGATTTCAGTTATCTTGAGATCGCTCAACTTAGGGCTTGATCTTGTCCTTTGTTGATGTTCTCAAACCTCGGCGGGCGACTGATCATCGCCCGTCGGTTTTTTAATATTCATTCCTTTCCCATCAGCCAAAATCCCAAAACCCTGAGTCCGAAGGTCAATATCATAGATAACACCAATACAAGAACCTCTGTCCAATAGCCGTTAAAGAGAGAAGCGACTATTCCAATAGGCACTACTCCAACTCCCATGATGAATAGGCCAATAATGACAGGCCATACTCCCCAAATAATTAGCGTGGTTAATAGTCCCAAAAACCATGCTGTCAATCCAAAGATATAGCTTGAGATAAAGAATCCGAGACCGCCCCAAACGCGAGTCCTCGGGATGAGGGCAAGCGGTAAAAAGATGACAACATTTACCCCAAAAAACAGAAAAGATATTAACATCAGCCAAGGGAGAATTTTTGCCGCAATAGCGGTTCCGGAAATAATAAGTAAAAATAAGGCAAATCCAGCTATTGATATAACCGTCGTAAGCGTGATCTTCCCCACACTTACAATTGTATCTTTGACGCTCATGTTCTCATCTCCTTAAAGTAGGTTTCAATTCGTTTATCTTGTTCAGCCTCACACTCAGGACATCGAGCTGGCAGGTCTTGAGCTTTGGCAAGATGCGAGACTGGCTCGTCAGAAACCAGTCTCCCACAAACCTCACAAGCCTTATAGAACTTGGGATTATTAATATCCCTGTTCCAATATATTCTGCTGGGTTTATATTTGGTCATTATATTCTCCATCCTCCTTTAACCTCAGGGACTTTTCTGAGTGCCCTACCGTCCTTATAGGCTTTGATTGGTTTGTAATTCCTGAGATCAATGTCGTTCGAGAAGACATAATTGTTCTTACCTCCCCAAGCGACAAGAAACCAATCGAGGAAAACATCATCCTCTTTTTTGTCAATTTGCTCTATAACCAGATAAGTAAATATATGATCTTTTGACTGCTCTCTTGCCTGTTTAAAGGCTCTTTGCTTAAGTTGGTTTATTAGGTTATCCATATCAGTTATTTATTCCTCTCTCGTCTCTGGCTCTAAGCTCTCGCCATTACAGCGATCAATAACATCCTTCAGGTCGGTACAGCATTTTATCGTTGTACCATCACAGACAAACATCATGCCCTCGGGAGCTAAAACATCATAGAGATCGCCGTACTCGACGGCGCATCGATGACCATCAACCTCAATCCAGCCATAGATTGAACAGCCTCTTTCTGCTCTATATTGTTCGGCCTCCTTATCGGTTGCCAATTCAATCGGTTGTTTTTTGATCGGCTTATCTGGCTTGATATGACCTTCCCGAACCAAATAGTTATAGAACTTGGATTTAACTGCCAGCTTCTCATAATGATCAACCATCTCATCGGCGAGTTTATCGAAAGCCTTTTTGATATTGGCTGGCAGTCCCTTCTCTCTCAGCTCTTTAATAGCCAGTGTATCGGTTATGTTCGCCCGGCGTTCATGGATTCGGTTGTCATGGCGACGATTATATTCTCCGAACTTCCGACGAGCCTGCATATCAGCAACGTGCTTGGTCTCGTGAATCACAACCTCAAAAAACGACCATAGAGTATTATATGCCATTGTTCGGCGACCATCTTTATCGGCATTAAAGAACCGTTTCATCGTGAAGGCTCGACTACCGTTCGGCATACTTACCCAATAGAAACCCCTGTTAGTATATTGAGAATTAAACTCTGATTTGCTTGCCCCGGGTATAAAGTAGTTCATATTGACCAGATCACAGGATAATGCCTTGCCACCAATCTTATAATCCGATGGCTTGACGATAACCACAATATTGGGTTTACATTCAGTTCGCCTACACGCCCATTGAGCTAAGACCTTAAAAGGCGCATCGCTAAGCTTTGTAAAGTTATATAGTTTGATTCCTTTTGTCATCTTGATCTCCTATATATAAGACTGGCTCTCTGATCGGGAGCCAGTCCATAAACCTCCAATTAGTTATTAGCGTTCTCCATCATAACCTCCCACTCGGCATTGGTGAGGTTGATAACCCGGTTGGCAAGTCTCTCGAGCTCAACCTGTCGATCGTAACTTGATGATTCCTTAGCGATCTCGGTCATCGCGTTGGTCAATCCCCAGCAGGTCATATCGCCGTGACTCATTAGTGACCTCAAAATGCTTTTGCTCTCATGCTCTCTGAACTGGGAGCCAATACGCTGGTCAGTCAGTTCGATCAGCTTGGCGGGATTGGCTTCGATCTTCCGATCGGCTGAGTCTCTCAGTTTGTCGATCTCAGCCTCAAAAATATCTCTGCTGAACGTTCCCTCAACAATATCGCGGACTTTCATCCAGAACGCCGAGTCGATCGCCTTCATGGTCTCGTCTTTTAAAAATTCGGTTATACCATCATCATTCCCGAACTTTGAGCCGAGATGATATTTCCTGATTGCGTGACTGGTAATCAACCCGTTTTGACAAACCAATCTCCAAATTAGAGGCTCAATCTTCAGCGAGCCACTTCCAACCTCGCTGTTGCTGATGATGATACCGGCCTGAACCATATCACCAACTCTGATGTCGGCGGTCAATCTCTCGGTCACTCCCTTGATATACATCCGACGCTCAGTTATGGCCGCCTGTTTGATCATCACCTTGTTATTGGTCAATGTCGGCGAGACCGCCGAGATCAGATCGAAATTGTCAAGCGGTCGATAACTGCTTGACAGGATGGCTCTGGCTCTGCCATCGACCGTTCGGACAAAAGTCTCTTTCGGCTCGTTCTTAAACCAGTGCTGAATATTTTCTCTCAGCAGTTCCGGTGCCTCAACCATCATGCGATCATAATACCTTTTTGGTATCTTGACCTTGCTTGCGATCTGGCTGTGACAGTGATTTGTGATCTGGAATCGGCTGTCACCAATCCTCATGTTGAGATTGTCGTCGATTTCAAAACCATCGTGATCGGTACTGACGTTAAAATCCCGGGCTGTACTGGCAATCCGATCAAGCTCTGAGATAAAGCCGGGTAGTTGGGCTTCGTTATAAACCTGATCATTAATTCCATCGTCGTACTCGGCGACGATCTCGGGGTTACGGGTTAATTCTGTTGACATCTCAAACCTCCTTAAACTTAGGTTGTGAGCCAGATTAATTTCCGGCTCGTTATTGATCTTGTCTGTTATGTTCTCAACTATCATGTCATTATTATAATAATTATATAAAATAATGTCAAGTGATATTTTAAATTATTTTATAATATTTTATTAATATATCGTCAAGTCCAGAGCAAGACTTTAGCGATATTTCGATTTTTCGCTAAGTTTTTTAGGTTGTTAAAATGTTGTCGGTTAATGAGTTGGGTGTCGGTTATCGATTTTTCACAATTTATTTACGATTCCCGAATTATATATATACGCTATTTCATTATAATAATAAAGAATGTTATAATACAGGGCATAACTCACAATAATTCAATGCCTTAACTCTCGCGCTCTAACGGCGTGTACGCCCCTTGGTGGCAGATTGAACTCGACCTCGGTTTTTGGCAAATATCTATAATCAATTATTATCATTCTGCTATATATAATTATTTTTTTGATAGCTGTCATGTAGTATTTTGTTCTAATGTCATCTGGCACATCTAACGAAAAATCCTGAAACCTGTCGATCAGCTCATCAACATCAAGAATCAGGCTGTCTGATCTAATATCCCTTTGCTGTAGCTCGTCGATCTCTGTTTTTATTTTGTCGATGTTTCGCTTACAGTCATTGAGATCAACTACCCCTGCTTGAATCGCGTCGACCAGATTATTTTTTTGTTTTATCAATTCCTGTAATCTTAACCGATCGCCTGTCAGATCGGTCTTATTATATTCTCTGATCTTCGCATCGAGTAATCTCTTTAGCTTCTTTTTGTCCCCAGTCTGGCTCCTGATGTTATTATCGATCGCCTGATTTATCAACCATTGAGGTCTGCTCGATGATCTCGGGCAAGCCCGCTTACCATTACGGAAAGCATTATAACACCTATAACCGAGATATCTATGGGGGTAACCATGACTCCCCCCAGCGCTCATGGCGATAATTCGGCTCCCACAATATCCGCAAATCATCATCGGAGCTAAAAGGGATTTTTGCCTCGGTCGATGTACTCTTGTTTTATAGGATTCAAGTCGATTTTGCAGGTCAAAAAATTCATCCTCTGATATTATTGGCTCATCGATCTGAACGCATTTTATGTACTGTCCATCAATATTTATAAGGCCCGCGTATAGCGGGCGTCTGAGCATCAAGCTCACCTGATAACCATATATGTCAATTCCCGCCCCCCTGAGCATCGAACCAACAGTAATATAATCATGGTCGAAGCCAGCGACAAAGACCCGGCGAACAATATCAGCATCCTTGCCTTGAATGATCTTATTTCTCTTTTTGCCCCCCGGGGTAAGAATATAATGATTGCGATCGTATTGATAACCGATCGGCAATCTGCCATGAATATAGCCCTGTTGCAACCTGATTTTCCTGCCCTCGCTACACAAATCCTTAATATATCTTCTCTGATGCTCTGATATAACCCCTTTGATCTGAGCAAACATCTGACCATCTCGGCTTGAGAGATCAAGCTCACCATATTTTGTTATTACCTTTATATTATGATCTTCTAATCGAGGGAATATCCTGCCAGTCAGGTCTTTTACCGATCGGGATAACCGATCTTGATCATAGACAAATAATGATGACCCGTCGACCTCACCTGTATCAACCTGAGCTAATAGAGCTATGAGCTGAGGTCTGGCCGTGATGTTCTCTGCTGACAGCCCGGGTTCTCTATAGAGATCGATAGCCGATTTATGGGCTCCGGCCTGTTTACATTGGGCGAGTGCCCATTTCTCTTGTTTTTCGAGAGATGTATTTTTGATCTGATCTGGTGTGCTGACTCTTATGTATATCAGATATCTCATTGACGGTATCTCCTACGAGGGTATCTATCAGCTTAAACAACGTGATATATAATACCCGATCGCGCAGACGCTTGTTTTCCGGTGACCCATCGCTCTCGATAAACTTCTCCGGTTCCCGATTGCGAAGCCGGAGTAATTCAACGAGTGCGCCCAATAATGTCAGTCCGTCACTTTGACAAAGAATCTGCAAAATAACAATCCTCAAAATAGATCGTACTGCCGATTAACCCATGACATTCACCTATTAGGGTAACCCGGGAACAGGGAGATAACTTAGCGAGCCGATCTCTGGCAGAACCATCGAATTCACATTTTATGCGCGGAGCCGTTTGAAGTATGATATAATACTCAGCACTGCTCAGCGCCTTGGTGACAACATCGGCCTTGCCTATCTTATATATTTCTCCGGTGATCTCAATGATCTTGTCTTTATAGTCAGCCTCAGCCCGCACAACATTGTTATCAAAATGCTCTGCTAATAGATTGGCATTAATAGAAAGCTCTGTCTTTGGTATTATTTTTGGCGGTTTTTCATCTGTTGCCAATATAGCGATCGCCATCAAGCCCATAAACATTAGCGCCAATACCATCGCTGAGATTTTTAATACATTTCCGATCAACCTCATTTATACTCACAATCGAACAGCGTTTATTATCAATTCTTATCGGTTTTATACCCAGAGTCAAAGACCTACCGTCATTATGGTGCACCTCGAGTATATACGGATCACTCTGTATCATTTTCGGTATTGTCTCTAACTGACTCTTTGTATCTATAAACTCAAAGCCATGTCGACCGACAAGACATTTATTTTTTATAATATCATTCGCCGGTGATGTGGCTGAGACTATCCAACCATTTCTACATAATAATAGTGCCTGATCTTCAAGACCAGCAAAATAAGTTTTGAGCTGTTTCATCATTTTGGCGTTTGGCTTTCCTTTTTTTAACCTACTAATTATTTCTAACCACCCTGTAATCAGATCAAAATCATCTATGGTCATTCCGTGATGCTACTCCTTTAAAGATGAGTGCTACTAATCCTAATTTACTTTAATCATTTTTAAACAACTCACTATAATCTCTAATTAGCTCATATATTTTCTTCTTCCTTTCTGGCTTCATGTCTGCCGTTAACTCGCGTATTTTCTTATCGAGTTCATTCTCGTTGTTTGTCGTCGAGTCTATGATTTCCCGAAATCTGCTCATAAATTTCGTTAATTCGGCTCTGTCGACTGCCTGAGATATTCCGGTGATATAATAATCCAGACTATCGGGAAGAACTCGAGCCAATACAACCCATGTCTCAATCGATGGCGATGTTCCACCAGATAATATTTTCCGGAGCCCTACCAAAGATATATCAAAGCCGTTCCCCCCGGCCTCTAACATCGCCTGTCGTAGCGCGACATCGGTATCGTAACCCCCTTTGAGCTTGCCCTGTCTAAGACGATCAGCAACCTCTTGTCGTAGTTTGCTGTTTTGTTTTGGCACGTCGTTTTACCTCCTAAGACATCATATATCGACAACTGTTTATTTCTGTCAAGGGAATTTTTATAAAATATAAAATAATACCATTATGGTATAGATTTTTATCTGTCGGGGTAACTTGTTGTTATATAATAATATTATAAAATAATTAGAATTTTTCCTTGACAAGGTTATAATATTTTATAATTTGACGATATAATTTAATAGCAGAGAATAATGACCTGATATGGAATTATGACAGAAAATAACAAAATATTAGTTGATTGTAATAAAATCCGATTACTTTGGGATATATGCGAATTGTCCACCAGACGGGTGGCCTCGGCCTGTGAGTGTAGCAATGTCTATGCGTGGCAGATATATAGAGGGAAGCGCAACGAGGTTACCAAAAAGTTTATCAGAATGTTCTCTGATTTTATTAAAACCGAAATCCAAAAGGTGCTGTCACCAGCAACCTTTTTATATCATTTAGATCAATCCTCCTTGTCGTCGAGCGCCAAGGACTCCATGAACGGCGCCCGGTCAGAATCCAGCCGGGCGCCTACTTGTATTTGTAAGGGCAGTTATAGTTATGAAGAATGTCAAAATAAATGATATATCCTGCCATGAAGATTGTGTGGCAGAGTTTTTGTTTTCTCTCGCATTACATGAACATCAAAAAAACCATACTCAGACAGACAGAAGGGAGGTGTCCACCGGACTAAGAAAACACAAACTTGAAACTGTTGATAGACATAAGCCAATATGTAGAAAGGCCAGCGTGTAGGAATCGGTTTCTCGCGCTGGCTTTCTCTATTGGCAAAAGGAGATCAGAATGTATGACCATCACGCAATTAATCAGATTAGACAGAGATCAGCAGACAGGCTCAAGCTCTATCACGAGATAAAGGCCGAGGGCTTAGAGCCCCGGACTTGTGCCAGATGTTTAAGATCAACCTGCTGGCCTGACCCCTACCGAGACAAAAACGCCATTAGCAATTTAGGGAACGAGATTTGTTCTCTATGCGCCCAAGAAGTAACGCAGGAGGTTCATGGATGAGATTAAATATTTTTAATTTGGTCATAATGACCAAACGTGAATACAGACGACACAGGGCTATGTTACAAAAAGAGGCTGTTGAGGAATTTGCTAATATAATTAAGGAAGCTCAACAACCAAAGCCCACCAGAGAGGTCAAACTGGTTAATATGCCTTTCGCTGATGATGTCAAACGTGATCAGGAGGTCAGACATAGTTTGGCCCATACCTACAACTCTGGCAAAGCCAATTAGGAGGTTTGAGAACATGACAAAAGACAGATCAATATTAGATAAGTTGCCCGATCGGGTGACTCATCGAGATTTACAAAAACCCGAAATCAAAGAGCAGGTTAATAGCCTGCTCTCATCGGGTCATTTTAATATCGCGGCACCTGCCAGATATATCAATCAGATACCCGAGGACATTGAACTCGTTTTTCTCTACACACAACTAAGCATCGAAAACAAAGATTATTATCCGTTGGAATCATATTATAAGGAAGGTAATAGCTGGAAAAAAACTCTACAAGGTTATTGCCTCACCTTTAATGGTCTTAATCAATTATCACAGCTCGCCGGGTTAGTGATGAGGATTAACGAGATACCGGGTTCTATTGCTCGCGATAAGGACAATCGATTGATTGAAATCGGCTATGAGGTAGAGGCCGCGGTTTTAGGTTATGATGGGACGGCTCGTAACTGTCCTGACCAGAAGTGGTTTGATTTTGCCGAGATGGAATATCAGGCCAATCAGATCAATAAAGAGGCCGATCGACTTAAGGCCTATAATCGCATAAATAAAATACGTGAGCACTCGAGAACCAGAGCTCTCTCAGGGGCAAAAGCTCGAGTTATAAGGCGAGTCCTGTGTATTCCTATTATCATGCAACCCAAAGACCTTGACAAGCTATGGGTTGTGATTAAAGCGATACCTCGAAATATAGTTAATCTCAATGATCAGATATTACTCTCTAAGGCCAGTAACGCTCAGCGTTTATTGACCGGAAACCCAATCGAGACAGCTCAACCCACCGAGGCCGAGATCATCGAACCACAACCGACACCAAAGCCAGAGCCTCAGCCTATTCCCGAGAAGCCGAAAGTTGATGATGATATTGATGACCAGCTTAGGGCTCTCATGGCCGATACTGGCTATCAACCTAAAACACCGATCGATAGGATGACCGGGCAACGCAAGCTGGAATTCAGGGATTTTTTAATTGACCTGAAAAAATCACAGACAGATCAGGGAGGTCAAGATGCAAAACAATCCGCTTAAAATAATAACCTTTTCTGATCTTCATGCTCGACGTGATAATCTGTTCAAGGTCGAGCGAGTGCTCGATAGTATAATAAATAACGCAAAATCATTACAGCCTGATATGATCTTGTTCGCTGGTGATCTTTCAGATGGAGAAGTAATTGTCAATGCCAGTTCACCATTATATATTCTAATTGATAAAATTGTCGAACTGAGCCAGATAAGCCCGGTCTACCTTTTACAGGGAACGCCCTCGCACGATCGACCGGGCTTTCTGGATATTTTTAAATTACTACCTCAATCCGGGAAGACAATTCATATTCTTGACCGGCTTGGTCATATTGTTAATGTCGAATTAGGTGACTACTTGGTTCAGATATTTGGCGTACCGGGATTAACGAAATCAAACCTGATACAGGAGGCGACTGCCCGGGGCTTAAGGCTCTCGACCGAGGAAACAAATCAGGTTTGCGCTGATCTCTTAAAAGAAACCCTATTACTCAATCAGATTGCCCATCACGAGGCTATTAGAGAAAATTCGAATGTTATAAATATTCTCTTGGGTCATTTTTCTGTTGGCGGTTGTAGGTTGTCAACTGGACAATCTCTTTTGGGCGGTGATATCTCAATACCGCTTTCTGATCTCCTAATGGCCGAGGCAGACCTATACTGTCTCGGCCATATTCATGAACCCCAATATTTGGCTAAAAACGTATATTATAATGGTTCATGCTTTCCATGTAATTGGGGTGAGGTTGGTCGGAAGAGTGCCTATTATATCGAGATGCTACCCGGGGAGATCAGGCTCATGAAAGAACTTGATCTGCCATATCCACCGATGCTCGACCTGCCTATAACTATCCACGATAATGGAAAGGTCGATGTCACCTATACAGAAGCAATAACAGGTTTTGTAGGAGAAGTTAGGGTTAAAGCCACCTGTCAACCTGAGATCAGCTCAGTTATCGACAAGACGTGGATAGAATCGTTTTTAAAGGATATCGATGTCAATCCCATTACTTTAAAGATCGAAAAGCTGGTTGAGACCCCCTATCGGGCTCGCTGTGAAACAATATCAAAACTCAAGACCAATACCGACAAGCTAAGGGCTTGGGGTCAAGTATATGAAAGAGATATCCCCTATACGGTTATAAAACGGCTTGAAGAATTTGAGGAAACAGGAGGCGGTCATGCGTCTTAAATCATTGAGACTCAGGGGAGCAATCGGATTAAAGAAGGTCGGCGACGAGATTGAAATCGATTTCAATAAATTTTCGCCGGGTCTAATTTGTCTGATTGGCGAGAACGGAGCTGGTAAAACAACACTGGTTGAGAACCTACATCCGTTTCCGCGCCTGATATCTCGATCGGGTGCCCTGTATAATCATTTTTATTCTGCTGATTCTTATCGTGATCTGACCGTTGAGATCGATGGAGCTGAATGGCGGTTCTATCTGGTCATCGATGCCGAGAGACAAAAGACGGAATCCTATGTTTATAAAAACGGTCTGGCAATGAATGATGGAAAGCGACCGTCTTATGAGCGTATTGTCGAGGAATTGTTTGGCGACCCTGAGCTATATTTTAAATCAGTTTTTACAGCTCAGGGCGAAACCGGATTGCTGGGCATCCCGGCCAGTAAGCGCAAAGAGCTGTTTTCTAACCTGCTTGATCTTAATCAATATCAACCAATCCACGAATGGGCGAAAACAGAGCTCACTGGTGCCAGATATTATCTTGATGTGATTAATAAAAAAATCGGCGAGTACAGAGAGAAACTAAAAAACCGAGAGACCATCATCAATGACCTTGATGATATTAATAATCAAATTGAGTTCTATAACAACCAGATCGCTGATCTTAAGCAAGATCTGCATAACCATGAGGCAATGCGTGATGAGGTTAATGGGAGAGTTGTTCAACAAAAACAACTCTTGCAAAGACGGTCTGAACATGAGGTTAATATCCAGAGTCTTGAGATTGATAGCGAAAGACAGATAAGCGAGCTCAGAGATCACAATGCCAGCCTTGATCAGAAACGCATTCAACTCCAATCAAAAGCAAAGCTCTATGAGACTCGCTTAAAGATCAGGGTAACCGACGAGATGATCGAAAAAGAAAACGAGTATAGGCGTTTGACCAGTGAAATGACTGATCTAAAAAATCAACTCTCTGAACTGGGGATAAAGTTTACAACCGAGATCGATAACCTAAAAGATCGAATCACTGTTAGAAAAAAGCGTTACGCCCGGGCTGAAGCTGATTTAAAAAACAAACAAGCACTGACACAGGCTCTCACTGAGGTTCCATGTTTCGATCATAAAGAGTTTGTCTCTGTTTGCCCATATTTAGAAATGGCTCGAAAGGCTGAGCTTGCGTTGCCGGACATTAAAGACGGGCTGAATATGATTTGTGGCTCCCTTAAGGGATTAGAGGACGAGCTTGGTGTTCATCAAGAGGTTTATCGATCTGAAAGAGACGAAATTAAAAACAAAATAGACCATAATTTTGATGCGCTCGAGCTCCTTGGTTATAAGGCTCCTACTCATGGTGTTAGCTGGCATGACCTTAAAGCTCAATATGACCAAGCTGATGTGTTATTAACAGAAACCCAAAGCTCTATAAATGACTTAACCGAACAGGTTAATAATAATCTTCAAAAAATGTCAGATGTCCAGCGTGATACAATGAGCAAGGTCAATAAATCGAAAGTCGAGATACAAAATCTTAACAGTTTAATAGATACCAATCTATTAAAAAATGTTACTGATTTAGATGCTCAAATCGATGCAATCAAAACAGACATCGATAACGCTCAGACAAAACTCCAAACATGGGAACGGTCAAAGGGCTCAACCGAAAATGAACTCAAACAGCTTAACGAACTCAAACAACAACTCAAACAAGATCAAAAAGACCAGATCGAGTTATTGGAAAAGGTCAGAGATTATGATCTTCTTAAGACAGCGTTTGGTCAAAAAGAGGGTATTCCGGCCTTAGAGCTGGAAAACGCTTTGCCGTCAATAGCTGAGATCGCTAATGATATCCTATCAGGATTTGATAAGAGCCTGAGAATCCGGTTTGATCTAACAAAACCAACTGCCGATGGCAAGAAACAGCTTGAGACCCTCGAGATAATGATCATTAACAGCGATGACAACGAACTGAGATTAGAAAACCTCTCTGGTGGTGAAAAGGTCTGGATAATAACCTCGATTCAAAAAGCGATCGCGGTATATCTCAGAGACTACTCTGGTCATATAACTGAGACCGTGATAGCCGATGAATGTGATGGACAACTCGACCCGCAAAGAGCGATGGCCTACTACGAAGCAACCAAACAGGCTCACGAACTGACTGGCGCATATCATACGATCTTTATAACCCATCGACACGAAATCGCCATGGCCTGTGATCAGCGTATTGAGCTCGTTTGTGATGGTTGCGGGGTTAAGGAGGTTTATTAGATGACAGCAAAAGAAATAAATAAACGTATATGTCCCGGTTATGGAAAATATGAAGGAAAATGTGGCAGACCCGCAGGAACACCTTGGACACCGTTTTGGTGTCCGAGGTGTGATGAACTTCGCAGAAAGAGAATCAGAAAACAACTGGAAAATATTAGTGATGAGTTAAAGGCGGAGGGGGAGAACGATGACTAAACTAAAACCCAAGGTGAAAAAATGGAACCATGAGGACTTAGTTCAAGACCTTGCTGAATGTAAGGGGACATTTTTTTACAATGTCCCCCTCGGTAGTGTCTTGTTTGGTATCTATGCGGGAAAAGGTCAAGGTACTCCAATCGCCGATGTGCTGGTCGTTAAACCATCGTATACTCAATTCTGTGTATCCATATTCGAGATCAAGGTCACTCGAGCCGATTTCATGTCTGATATCAGATCAGAGAAATGGCGCAAATATCTACCTCATTGTCATCGGTTTTATTTCGCTACCCCTCAGGGATTGGTTCACAAAAAAGAGATACCCGACGAGGCCGGGTTGATAATCAGGAGTGACAAGGGATGGACGACTACCAAAATGGCATGGCCTCAAACAGAAATCGAAATCCCCTATGAGACAATGATGGCATTGGTGTTTATGAAGAACCGATCTCTACGCCGAGAGAGAGCTGTTGAGGATGTCGGCTATTGGAAACGATATCAACGCAGTGTTAGAAACACTACTAAGAGGTTTGGTAAAAAACTCGGTTACGCCTATGGCAAGCAAAAAGCGTATGAGGAACAATGCGATTGGGTTAAGATGCTGGTCAGGGAGTTAGAGGAAAAGAAAAACCTATTAGACGAGCAACTTAAGCGAAAGGAGGCCAGCATTGTTTGATCGAATCGATAAAGGTCTCTATTGGGACAGGGCTTGGTATCTCGTTCATGGCTGTACGCCTGTATCAGATGGTTGTGATAATTGCTGGGCGGCTAAAGCATCCTGCATGAGGGCAAAACAATCAAACCCGAAAATCAGTCAGGTCAATAGTGGCCTGACTGATGATGGGGGGAAGTTTAACGGCAACATCAGGTTCATGGATAGAAATTTAGGTCTCCCGATTAAGACAAAGAAACCAACTGTTTGGGCGATCTGGAATGATCTATTTCACGAAGATGTCGATTATAAGTTTATCTCTAAGGCGATCTGTGTAATGGCATCGACAAGCGGTTACCCTTATAATCGTAATCATATTTATTTATTATTAACAAAGCGACCTCATATCCTATTAGATTATTTTCGTTGGTGTAGAGAAAACCCCGAGCAGTTTATTCCCCCTGACATCCCCGGCTTATCATCTAATAATCATATTCGTATAAATATGCCTATGTCTAATATATGGCTCGGGACATCAATCGAGGACAACGAGTCAGCGTCTTATCGACTGCCAGCTTTATATGAGGCTAAACAAAACGGTTATGCTGGTAAGATATTCGTATCGGTTGAACCAATACTGGAACAGGTCGATCTCACTGGCTGGTATGAGCATCTTGATTGGGTTATTGTCGGTTGTGAGACCGGGGCTAATCGTCGGGCTTGTAATTATCAATGGGTACAAAACATAGTTGATGGTTGTGTTGCCAATAAAGTGCCATGTTTTGTCAAACAGTTACCGGTAACAACTGATATGAAGCACTGGAAGATATCAAAGAAAATCGATGAGTTTCCGCTATTTTTACAACGTCGAGAGATACCGGAGATCGGGGGCTCACGATGAGCAAGAAATCAATTATCCGCGAATCCCTTGATCTGGCTGAAAGCATAATCTTATGCTTAATAGGAATAGTCTTATTTCTGGCAATGATTGTCAGTATGCCAATCACGATGGTAAATCGATGGCTGAAAGAGCTAAAAGAGGATATTAGAAATGACCATTAGAGAGAGGCTTGTGAAGGCCTTAAAAACTCTCAAGAGATTAGAGCGAACCCCTTATAGTCATATTTGCGGAAGTGCCCATATCATCCAAGGTGTTCGTAAATTAGCGCGTGAAGCATTAAAACAAACCGGCAGGAAGGTGATTATGGATATAGAATTAGACCCTTTACCCTATGTTGTTATTCAGCTTGGGGACAATGCAGACGAACAACATTACTGCAATACAGTTGACGAAGCCATTGAGAAGATTGAGGAAATACGCGCCGGTCGCCCCCTCGATTGGGTTTATCTTTATAAAAACGTCCCTATAAAAGTAACAACCTCGGTTAAGGTAGAGGTTGTTGATGACAACATATCCTCAAGAGGTTGAGAGCTTTAGGTATGATAGAGAGAGGAATGACGATGAAAGACAATAAAAGAAAATTGGTTGTCGGTATAATGTTAGACCCTGTGGCGTCGGACATGGAAACGGTAGAAGATGAATTTACACATTGGGAAAGAGACATTATAGACTATTTCGACGATAGAGAATTCTTGTTTTTGTCATTGGCTCCCCATGAGCTAATGGGACATCAAATGGATGTTTTGTTATTTGATTATGGTGGAATAATGCCCGGGGCACAGGGAATGAAAGATGATTTCGCGAGATCGGTATGGGAATATAGGGAAAATAATCCTTCTGTGAAAGTGGTGGCTTTAACGAATATGACCTATGAGGACTGTAAAGATTATTATGAGCAGGAAGATTTAGATATAGGGATTGTATATAATGCTGGTGATTGGAAAAAACACCAGTCGTCTTTGGGTTGCTTAGAGAAAGTATTTAAAGAAATAGACATGGAGGATGATTGTAGATGAATACAAACAGCAAAATAGATGAGGTTTATATCTTCGGTTTACTATCGGTCTGCCTGTTCGCGGTGGTGATGATAACCGAGATAGGAATCTGGAAGGAGGTTAAAGGATGGATTGTTTCGATCCTGTCGATGTAATTGAATATCTTGAATGGGCGAGAGATAAATATATCAACCGCCTTGACAAACAGAAAGAGAACATTAATCTCATCGAACCCCAAATCATTCGATTATCAAACGAGATCGCTATAGCCAGACATAACATTAATCAGACTATAGCCATTATCAACCACCTTGATAATCTGGAATGGGAGAAGCGAAAAAACAAAAACATTGCAACGAAAGAGATACCGGCTTAAGGAAGGGTTTGAGAACATGAACACAAAAGCAGGACTAAAACAATTTGAGGCCTTTCTGGTTGATAAAAAACCAGTGAGATTTAAAGAACATGCCCTACCTGTTATTGAGCAGATTGTTAGAGAATCAAATAACCCTAAGGCTATGACCAAGGCATTGATTCACAGGTGGCGTGAATATAAGGCTGAGCAACGACGGATATATCGAGGGCGATATTATTCTCAGCATAGAAATAAATGGACTCGTTCGGGTGGTTATAATGATCAGGCTAAAAACCGGGTTAACAGAGACCGTAGCAAAACCCGTCTGTCGATCATAAAGCGCATGACCCTACCGAAGCGAGCCTATACCGCTCACGACCTACAAGACTTGCCACCAGACAAGCTTGGGCGGGTTATAAATCAGATTACCAGAGGAACATCAACATTTTCACTTCAAGTCAGGGGATAAGATATGTCAGGAGTAAACAAAAAGATCATCTTAGGACGTTTGGGCAAAGACCCTAAAACCGGAACAACAAAGTCGGGTAAGCCCTATGCGCTGTTCTCAATAGCAACATCTCAGAAATGGACAGACAAACAAACCGGAGAGGTTCAGGAAAAAACCACTTGGCATAACTGTCAGGCATGGAACCGACTGGCTGAGCTGGTTAGTAAGTATCTAAACAAGGGCTCACAGGTTTATCTCGAGGGTTATACCGAGAATCAGGAGAACGAAAGCGACGGTACAAAGTATTATCGTGATATAATGATAATACAAACCATGCAATTTGTGGGCAGTAAATCAGACAACCAGTCGAACGGGAAATCAAGCGAACCTGATGAGCCACCATTCGCTGGCGATTCAGATGATGATGACCTTCCGTTCTAACACGGCAGACCATAAAACGATAAGGAGATCAAATTATGGGATTGTCACCAACTACAGCAGGATATTTTACATTAAAACTCAGCCGGGCTCAGGTCTGTTCTGATATTGGCATGCAGTTTATCAATGAGCTTAAAGAAATAGTACCTTGGGGGCGATTTACAGACGATTATGGAAGAACCCACACGATCAGAGACTATGACCCCGAAACCCACCTATGGACAATAAGCTCGCTCTATCGAGATGAGGTTGAACGGCTATGGAAGAAATACTTTGTCTCTGACTGCTATGATCTGTTTGGGGATGAAAGGGGAGCTCAGGATGGGTAGGCAAAAAAAGCGTGGGATATATAGATCGGTTTATACCGTGATCTTTGACAGCCCTGAATTTTTAAATCTCTCGAGGGATGCCAAACAGCTATTAATCACCTTAAGATTAAGTAGGTTGACAAACATGGCACATATATTTTTATGTGACACCGGGGCAATATATACCCTATCTGATCAAACCGGGATGACAACCGAGGCCATAGGAAAGGCTATCGATGAGCTATGCGATACCCATTGGATAGCCTATCGAGACCGTATCTTATGGGTACGGAATGGCTTAAAATACGAACCATGTTATTCCGAAAACAACCCAAAACACCGATCTCATGTTCAAGACCTGATCGATGCCCTGCCGAAATCCAAGGTCATAGTTGATTTTTGTGAATACTATGGCTATAAGATACCATTCGATTGGTCTGAGGATGACAATCGAAAGGGTATCGATAGGGTATCGGATACCCTATCGAATGGCAATCGAGAGCCTATCGATAGCCAATCGATAGCCAATCGAAACAAAGAACAGGAACAGGAACAAGATAAAGAACAAGATAAAGAGATTACGCCGAACAAGTCGGCGCCCGCTCTCAAATCAAAGACGGCTGATAAATCTGTTAAGACCATTCCTGACACTGAACATCATAACATCATAGCCTTATTCTGTGATAAGTATAAAGATCGGTTTGATGTTAAATACTCGTTTACTGGCTCAAGAGAAGCCCCGATTGTCAAAAAGCTTTTAGCTGATTATGGTTATAATGATCTAAGTCGGATGATAGAAATGTATTTTGAGATCACAGACGACCAATGGCTTTTAGATAAGGGCTTTACCGTCGGGAATTTTAAAACCAAAGCCATCGCATTGGCACAAAAGTTGAAAGGAGATCGACTTGATGGAGATAAAAACAGAAGATTTAGTAAAGATCGTCGAGATAGCGGTAGAGTCACACTCTGACGATGTATATTATAATCACCCTAAACTTGGCGAGATGTATTTCGATTCTTGTTTGTTCCCGGTCGGCAGTGTGGGGCAATATTGCTTTTATCTAAAACAACTAAGCGAAAATGATCGCAAGAGTTTTATAAGACATGGATTCCTGCCAGAGCATGTTATGTACCCGGTTTTAAAGCAAATTGGTATTGGGAGAAAATATTACCCCTGTGATCTCAGCTTGTTTGATAAGAATGTGTTTAAAGAGATTTGTGGTTGCGTTAGAGAGTTATTAAATGATGGTTGCCGAGGTCTCTTGATAATGGGGGATCCCGGGACAGGCAAAACGACAATCATGAGATATATCATAGAGCGCTTGGTGGTCGGAAGTGAATGTCGGATTCAACCCGGCCAGCTCTTGTTTCTGTCAATCGATCGACTATATGAGGCGATCTTTGACCGTAATGATAAGATCATCTCAAGGATCAGATCAGTCAAATATTTATTTATCGATGATCTTGGTCAGGCCTATGAATCGGAATTTGCTTGTTCAAAATTTGAATCAATAATGAGTGATCGATACAACGATCTACTACCAACATTTTTTACGACCAATAAAACGGTTAGTGAGCTGAAAGACAACCGGGCTATGCGTCGGCTTTATGATCGGCTGAGAGATCGTGACTGGATATATGCAACCCTGCAGGTTTGCGGTGAATCAATGAGAGGGGAAAAACAGATAACAAATAAACCGGAAAGGAGCTCTATGACAGTTTAGGATTGTTCATTCAAAAAAGTGGAAATCTGATGTACTAATTACAAGAGTAAGTTGAATCAAGTTATACCTACAGTATCCGGCGGCATAGTTCGCCCTATGTCGCCGGGGATTAAGAAAGGAAGCTGATTATGATAACAAATAACAGGAAGTTTGATACCGGGGCGATGGCGAAAGCCTTGGAGTATTTTCGGCAAAAGAGAGAGTTAAGCCAGAGGGATATGGCGTTGTTATGTGATGTCTCGGGCACGTCGATTCATCGGCTTGAGACCAATCAGGTCAATAGGATTCACTTTAACACCTTAAAGCGAATCTATAAAGGCCTTGACTTTTTAAACAACAATGCCGGGCTCACCAATCACGAACTATTTAAGCAAGCTCTTGCGATGCCTGAGCTGAGACCCACCAGCACGCTCACAACCAAAGACGTTGACTATATCCGCGAGGTTGTCAGACAAGACAGACGCTCCCGGAGGATGGGACGAGCTCAATATGCAAATTGTTTTAAAATCAACACGAGATTGATCTGGCGTTTAGAATCAGAAGGGTTTACCCGGATGGCCGAAAACGTCTTTGAGAAAGCCAAGACCTTACATGAAGCTATATATCAAGCTCATACCGTAAAGGTTATGCCCCCCGCTCCCATCGACAAGAGAACATCAGATATGGGGCTTGACGTTCAATGGTCTAAAGACCCTCAGGATGACCCGATTGTGATTGTTAAGCTCAAACTATCAGAGATTAAGACCTTGAGCTCAATCCTCGAAAAGGTTAAGATGGCCGTTAAGAACATAAGACCCCTTTCACTACCATTAGACACAACCGTTGCTGAAGCATGGCGAGGACAAACATAAGAAAGGATTTTGAACATGGCTATATATAAAAAAACATATTCTGACCCCCCGGGTGATGACACCTATGTTGTGATAGGCAGAGCTGAACCAATCCCGGCTGATAAACTCGACCCGGGCAACAAGTACGATGACGGTAAAGTTAGATATGATCTTATTCCGCCTTATGTTTTAAATCAGATCGCTCAGGTTTTTACCTATGGGGCGAATAAATATGATCCCCATAATTGGGAGAAGGGGATTAGATGGTCGCGGCTTATAGGGGCTATCTATCGACATATCGAAGCATTCAGGAACGGCGAGGAAATTGACCCGGAGTCTGGCCTACCTCACCTGTCTCACGCTCTTACCGAGTTGGTCATGCTCGCCCAGATGGTCAAGATATTCCCCCAAGGTGATGATCTTGAGATTAAACCAATTACGGATGTTAAATTTCGGATGGATTTCGACAATGAGCCCGACCTCGCATACTGATAAGCTTCCGGTCATGTTAAAATTCCCGGCTATTCCCAAGTCGGGTAACGCCTATAAGATCGGTTCCCGGGGACAAGCTAAAGCTCTAACCGAATATCATAAACAATGGCAACTGCTCTGTCAGGTCGCTCATAACAAGGCCGGGCGCCCGTTAATTCGAGTGCCCGTGATCTGTACGCCTGTCTGTGTTCGATGGCATAAACGTTACTGGTATGATGATCAAGACCTCTGGTGGGGGTTAAAACCCATCATCGATAATTTGACAATGCCGAAGAAGAAAAACCGCAGGGGTCAGATGACTTTCGGGCTCGGGATGTTGGAAGACGATAAACATAATCAGTTTAAGACCGGGGTGCCAGTTTGGATAAAACCATCACAAAAAGAAAACGATCGGATGATACTGTTCTTTGATCGAATATCAATCCAAGACCATCAAGGCCTATGGCCGGAGGAATATTTTAATAAGGTTTGGAACAACAACAAAGGACAAGAGAGATGATAAGGAGGTTCAAAATGACCAAACATCTATCAAGTAAATGCCCTGTTTTTGTTTATAAGGGATATCGGGGTAAGAAGCGGTTACCCCGAAAGAGCCCATCGTATATGTTTCTAAACGAGACCGACAAAGAGGGTTATTTCCTATTGTTAGCTCGCGCTTGGGATGAAGACGAGGAAATGGCATTCTTTTATAGCGAAGAAATTACGCCAGAGGATTTGGCTAAAGACTTTAAAGTCTTTAAGGAAATGACAATTAATGAATTTATAAAGGCCGAATAATGAGAGGACGAAGGGCAAACAAAGAGATAGAAGAGCGCAATCAGAGACTGAGAGAAGAATTTGAATCCCGTATGGGAGCCGAGGTTAATACTCATGCGCTGGCTCGTAAGCTGATACGTAAACACCAGCTTAACATCAGCGTTCGACACCTGTTGAGGATATGCGGTTATTAAACATAGACAATTAATTCATGTCAGAGTTCTGACATTATATCAATTAATAATTGCGCAAAGTCTCTGACCTTTTTACGCTGGTCATATATAAATGGAGCCATAGGCTCTGACATTGTGTTCTCCTTTGCTAATAGATGGAGAGAGTCGCTATGACCAGCGTTGTTTACAGTGATGCTTGCTTATCCGACCAAAGCGATGGGTTTACCCCCCTGCCCATCGGTGATAATAGTTCCTTTTTACGTCGTTTATTTTCTGTCATACTAACCCCTTTATTTACCCGCTTTTTTCATCATGGCGACTCTCAATTTGATGTCACTGATGCTTTTCTTCATATAAATCTCTCTTTCCTTTTGTGTAGGGTTAATTATCGCTGGCTGATCCTCTCGGGTTGGTCAGCGATTTCTTCTCGAGGTTGTTTATGACAACTAAGAAAAAACTATTGACCAGAACAAAGAGCAAGGCAAAGCCCGATAATCCTCTTGATGTTAAGATCATCGAGTCGGTTGATATTGACATCAATAGCCTGAAACCTCATCCCCTACAGGCTGATTGTCGGACAATAAGTGAGGCTGAATTCAATGCCCTTGTTGAGCATATTAAACTCCGAGGTTATGGCGACCGAATAAAGGTCAATGTCAAGACAAACCGGATTATTGACGGACATTCACGTTGGAAAGCCCTTAAGAAATTAGGATTTAAGACCATCCCGGTTGAGGCCTATGACCTTCATGGACTTGAAGAGGATGCGGCCTTTATATCCTTCAATGGCAATATGTTTCGAGGTCATTTCAAACCAAAGATCGGAGAGATTTTAAACGAGATAGAGGCCGGGCTCCCTGACCTATACGCCGATCTGTGCTTTGAGACCGTCAAGCTCGATATCGTAGTTGATGAATGGCAAGCTGATATCGATAAGATGGAAAATCTTGAACCCAAAGACAGCCTTGATGATGGTCTGGTGACCGTTAAATATATGATGCCCCCTGAGGTGAAGGATGACTTTCTGGCCTCGGTTGGTAAAATCCTCAACAATAAGCTGTTTCGGGAGGTCAAGGTCGCATGATAGCGAATGTATTGGTCTCTTATGCTTATTGGAATGATCAGGTTCTGGAACTTAAAAAGATACCTGAGGACAATCTTAGGCTTGTTATTGATAGCGGGGCTTTTACAGCTCATACATCGGGCAAGCCCATAAAACTCGACGACTATTGTCATTTTATAAAGAATATACCGATCAAACCATGGCGATATTTTAATCTCGATGTAATCGGTGACCCCAAGGCGACTTATGAAAATTATAAGATCATGCTCGATCGGGGTTTTAAGCCGATTCCTATTTTTACTCCCGGCGAAGATTGGTCGATGTTTGATAAATTTTATAAAACCTCAGATGTTGTCGGTATTGGGGGACTGGTTGGTTCGGGGAAAAAGAAAATTAATTACATTAAGCGAGCCATGCAGGTTGTCGGTGATCGCCGAGTTCACCTGCTTGGTGTTTCTCATGGTGATATTATTGCTTATTTTAAGCCCTATATGTGTGATTCATCCGATAACAGCACAGCTCGCAGGTATGGTGTCCTCATGCTTTATCATGGTAATAATGTTTGGAGTAAAATTAAAAGAAAAAGTATGAGCGATTTACCTTCGCCCCAAATTCAAAGAGCTATAAGGTCGTATGGCTATGACCCCGTAATGCTGGGCAGGGAACATAATTGGCGGGGCACATGGTCTTATGCTAATTTACTCACAAGGCAGTGTTATTTAAGGTATAGTGTTGAAGTGGAAATTATATTTAATACTCGATATTTCATGGCAATACAAGGGAGTGAAATCCCTGAGATTGTAGAGGTGTTCAATAGAGAGGTGAAACTTGCCGCGTAAATCTGAAAAGGTTGATAAGCTTATGCTCCCGGATAAGATATTTCTCGAAGAGGGGGCAATCGTTTTACTGAGTGGCGGTCTGGACTCCACGACTGTTTTGGCTTATGCTCAAAAGCTTCATGGTGCGATATTGGCTATAAGTTTCGATTACGGCCAGAGACATAAAATCGAATTACAAAGAGCCAGTAAAATAGCATCTAAATATGGCGTTGCTTATACTGTTGTTAATCTCCCGTTTTTTAAAAAGATCGGGCACTCTGCCTTAACTGATCTCAAAATTGATGTCCCCGAAAATAGATCAGAGATCGGTGATGATCTTCCGGCAACTTATGTTCCAGCTCGAAATATTGTGTTTCTCTCAACCGCTTTAGCTTATGCTACAGCTTTACACGCCAAACGGATTTACATCGGTGCTAATGCTCTTGATTATTCCGGTTACCCTGATTGCAGACCAAATTTTATAAAACAGTTTGAAACAATGGCGAGACTTGGAACCGACAGCGATATCGTAATTGATGCCCCCCTGATTGATCTCACTAAAGCGGAAATTATAGAGCTCGGCACCCGGCTGGGAGTTGATTATTCAATGACTTCAAGCTGTTATAATCCTCAGGGTGATCTGGCTTGTGGGGTTTGTGATAGCTGTTTGCTGAGGAAAAAAGGATTTGCTGAGGCTGGAATTCCAGACCCGACAAAATACATGGAGGCGACTTGTTAGTAACTAAAGAGTTTCAGTTTTGTGCGGCTCATCGATTGCTTGATTACGCGGGCGCTTGCGCTAACCTACATGGTCATAATTATAAGGTTCATGTGACCCTTATGGGAGAACCCGGGGCTAATGGTATGGTTGTTGATTTTAAAGAGATTAAAAGGGTTGTTGGTCGTCTTATAGATACCCTTGATCATAATATCCTGATCAACAACAGAGATCAGGCGTTGATCGATTTTGTCAATAAGGAATATGAGGCAGGGCGACTTAACAAAACCCCGATGGTTTTAAACTCAGACCCAACTGCCGAATATATTGCTGAGCTGATCAAAGAATACGCGACTGTTAATCTGCCCGATCACGAGGTTTATGGTGTCAAAGTTTGGGAGACAGATACCTGTTATGCAGAAGCGGTATAAAATAAACGAAATATTTAGATCGATTCAGGGAGAGGGATATCTGGCTGGAACTCCCTGTCTGTTTATCCGCTTTGCTGGTTGTAATATGGCCTGTCCGTTTTGTGATACCGATCACTCGGTCAAGATGGAATTGACGGCCAATGAGATTTATGGTCGCCTTGTTGAACTCAATCCCAAGGCCAATATCTATTGGGTTGTTCTGACTGGTGGCGAACCTCTTTTACAGGTCGATACCGGGCTCTTAGAACTGCTTGGCGAATCTTATGAGATAGCCCTTGAGACAAACGGGACAGTAAAATTAGATGGCGAGCTGATGTTTGAGCATATTGCTTGTTCCCCAAAAGCTCAGCCAAAGGATTTACAGCTCTCGTATTGCCATGAGCTTAAGGTGCTATACCCGCCGATTGAGGACAAAAACGGAAATCCCATTATCCCCGAGAGCTTTGATGATACGACTATTAGTGTTGATGGGGATTGTTTTTTGCAACCAGTTCAACCAATCAATCAAGGTCAGGTTGATCATAAAGCTTGGCAGGATAATATCCAGTCGACGGTCGAGAAAGTTCAGGAGCTCCCGGGCTGGCGATTGAGTTTGCAAATTCACAAAATGATAGGACTGAGATAAATGCGAAAAAGATTTGTAACATGGGACGAGATCGACGAGATCATAAAAAAAGGTTTTTTAGATGTCTTTAATAGCGCATACGAAGCGAGTAAAAAGGGAAATCCCATCAGGCGTATTCCATCTATTTATGCTATCCCTCGCGGTGGTCTTTATGTGTTGAACCGGATAAGGGAAATATATCCGAAATTAGATTACCGGGTTATTGACTCCCCTGAATATGCAGACTTGGTTGTTGATGATTTGATTGATTCCGGCAAAACGCTCGATGAGATTCTTCGTGTCAATCGTTCATTTACCCCCTTTGTCTTATTCGATAAACGACAAGACAACGAAAAAACCTACTACGTTTTTCCGTGGGAAGATGTTGACAAGGATGCTCAAGACCTTGTGACCCGAAGAATTGAAATGATTGGCGAAAATCCTCTCAGGGAAGGTCTTGTAAAGACCCCTGAGCGTGTTGTTAGGGCTGATAATGAGTTGTTCGCTGGTTATGAGGTAGATACCAAGGGAATGATCGACAAAGCCGTTTTCTCAGACGGCGGTGATCAGATGATTTGTCTTAACAACATCGAAATATACTCAACCTGTGAACATCATATTTTACCCTTTACAGGTGTTGCTCATGTTGGATATATACCCCGTGATGGTAAGGTCGTAGGCGTTTCCAAAATTGCCAGGGTGATCGATGCCTTTGCCCGACGGTTACAGATTCAAGAGCGAATAACAGAACAGACCGCTAAGGCCTTATTTGACAACGAAAAACTTAACCCCCAAGGTGTTGGTGTTATTATCGAGGCCTTCCATCTCTGCATGAGAGCCAGAGGCGTCGGTAAACAAAGATCGGTTATGACCACTTCGGCGATGCTCGGCTGTTTTCGAGACAACATCGAGGTCAGAGAGGAATTCATGAGCCTGATCAAACTGACAAAGGCAGGTGTATAGGGTGTGGCAAGAAAACTATCTGACAAAAAACGTGAGGAGCTTTTTCAGGCTTGGTGTGAACGTCAAAGTGTTACGTTTGTGCGAAAAAAGTGTCGGGTTCATAACACAACTGTCAAACGCTATAAGAAAATCGATCAATGGGATAAACGACTTGAAGAGGTCAATCGGGAGACGCAAAGAAACCTCCATCAAACAATGGGGCAAAGGCGGGCTCAGGATATCGAGCTCGCGAGAAATATGCGACTTGGGATTTATAACGAAGTCGCTCAACGAATTAGAAATAGGCGCTTAGAAGATGTTAAATTCTCAGAACTGGTTACGGCTTATGTCCAACTTCACAAAGACGAGCTCTTGCTCGAGGGCGAGGCGACTGAGCGTACTGATACTGCTGGCAGTGATGACAGCCAGCGTATTCGCGATGCCATCGAGCCAGTCCTATCAGAGCTTACACCAGATCAACAAAAACGACTCGCGGATAGAATTGCTGATGACTTCGAGCTTAGCGAGCAGGAATGAGATTGATTCCGAAACCGGAATAGCTCAAGATATTATAACAGCGATGACCCGGACAAAGTTCGGGCGCCATTGGCTAACCGAGCGATCGGTTAAATGGTTTGCGAAATATTATCTTGGAATCAACCTCTATCCCCATCAAGTTGATTGGATAAATCATCTACTTAAACATCGACGGGCTGGTGTATTGGCTCCGGTCTCACATGGCAAGACCGTTGCTTTGTCAGAGGTTTTGGCTCTTTATCTGGTTGTTCAAAACCGTAATATCAGGATATTATATCTCTCGGCGACTGATGACCTTGCCAAAAAGAACCTGTCTGTTATAGCTCATCACCTAAAATATAATGAACGATTAATTGAAGATTATGGCGCATTTTATCACCGGGACAAAACTTGGGAAGCCCGCAAATTAACTGTTGTTAGAGATCGGATATTAAAGGATTGTACCGTTGAATCGATTGGCGCAACTGGTGAAAAGACTGGTGGTCGATATGATGTTATCATCCTCGATGATGCTGTTACTGAGAAGAATAGTAACACCGCGGCACAGAGGCTTAAACTACATAATATCATATTGGGTACCATAATTCAGCGTCTTGATCGACCCGGCTGGTTTTGGTTTATCGGTACACGCAAAGATTACGCCGATCTATATAGCGAGTTCTTGGCTCTTAAGGGTATCTGGAATGTCATGATCAATAAGGCCATTATCCGATACCCGGAAAAATATGAGCTGGTTGAACTCCCAGAACCTATTGAACACGAAGACGGCACAACCGAAACCCATAGGCTGATCATCGAGGGCGACCCCGGGGAAGTTCTTGACCCGATTAATCGACCGATGGAATACCTGTTGCTGGAAAAAATGTCTCAGGGTTCCCGGCTGTTTGAGCGTGAATTTCAAAACAATATTACTGATAATGAAAATGCATTATTTAAACTCGAATGGCTTGAACAGTGTCGTGATGAGAAGTTTAGCTATGCCAGTTTGGATTATAACATGACAGGCGGTAAGGTCATTCAGACAGGTTCATTCCCTGATGCCAGTCACGATATTAATAATTATATCGCTAAGATATGTGGAACCGACCCCGCTATTGTAACCGATGAGACCGAGGCTGAGACCTCTGACAGCTCATATTTTGTAAACTTCACGCTTGGCGTTCATAAGAACGGTAATGTCGATATCTTACACATATTTAAACACCGGGGCATGACCCCGAACCAAAAGGTTGAGTTTACAAAACAACATGATCTGGCTGTTGAACCTGATTATCATATGTACGAGAAAAACGCTTTCGGTTCGATGGATATCTGGAAGATCAGAGATGAGACCAATGTTCCGATTGTTCCCCATCATACTGGAAAGAACAAAAACTCCAGCTTTGAGGGCGTTCCCTATGTCTCTGTTCGGTTCGAGAACAAGAAGATCAAGTTGCCATATAAGACAACCCGGGATAAACATATAACGAATGATATGATCTCAGAGCTTAACAGGTTCCCGGGCGGTGATCACGATGATATGGTAATGGCGTTGTGGATTGCTATGGCTGGCGTAAAGCGCTTTATGCGCTTACAGGAAAAGAAGGCTAAAAAAGCGAAACGGGTAGCATAATGACCGATGATATAAAATTAAAAAATGGTGGGCGCTTAGTTGATGTCAAAGCATATTTCGCTGGTAAGATAAATCCCCCGGTTGTCAAACATGACCGATCGACTCAGACCGATATCTACGACAACCAGACCGAAGATTTGCAACTGATCTCTCACCAGTTTGACCCCGAGTTTCATTCGAAACTGCCGAAGTATATGGGCATCCTCGGCGTTTGCGTTGAGGCCATGGAGACAAACGTCGGCGGGTTGGGTTATGATTTTATCCGTCGGGTTCCTGAGAAGGATATGACCGATCAGGAGAGGGCTGAGGCCGATGAGGAATATGATGCCCTGATCAGCCTGTTTGATCATATCAACCCCGATCTGACTTTTATTGATCTCAGGCGTCGGATGCAGAACAATAAAGAGTTAACAGGTTTTTCGGCCATCGAGGTCATAAGGGATAATGTTGGTGATGTCAGGGAATTTCATCTCATACCCTCACTAAACTTTTTTATGACCCGTCGGGATGACGAATTTACTGACTATGACGAATTGATCAGAAATAAGCAGACCGGGCAATATAATGTTCAGATCAGACGCAAGCGGTTCCGTCGATATGTCCAGCAGATAAATTCCAAGAAAATATATTTCAAAGAGGTTGGCGACCCGCGACCGATTTCGGCCATTGACGGTAAACCTCGGTCAGGAGATTTACAGGCCAATGAGGTTATCTTTGATAATAATTACTGTAATTATTGTCCCTATGGCATACCCCGTTGGGTTGGTAATTACCTGAGGATATTAGGTCATCGCAAATCAGAGGAAACAAACTATTTTTATTTCCAGAACCGGGCAATGCCCGAATATGTCATTATGGTCTCAGGAGGTCATCTAACAGATGCGTCTATCAGAATGTTAGAGACCCGTCTGGAACAGCTCAGAGGTTCGGAAAATTGGGGCAAACCCCTTGTGATCGAGGCAGAGGGCGAAGACATTGGTGCCATGCAGGGTGAATCGGTTACTCCGGTTCGCATCGAATTAAAACCCCTCACGGCTGACACAATAACCGATGCTCTATTTCAAAATTATCAAAAAAGCGCTGAACAGGCTGTTCGTTTATCGTTCAGGCTCCCACCTATATTTATCGGCGCTTCCGAAGATACCCGATATGCTAACGCTTTACAATCGATTAATGTGGCCGAGAATCAGGTGTTCAGACCTGAACGGCTGTCATTCGATTCTAAGATCAATCGATTTATTCTCCCATCGCTGGGTATCAAGCATTGGGATTTCTCAACTCTCGGCAACAAGACGGTTGATGATGCTGAGGTTGCTAAGGCTCTAATTGGTTATCGTGATGCCATGACCTTAGAACAGATTAACAAGATCATAAGTCGGGCAACTGGTGACCCCGTAGAAGACCCGCCTGAAGAATATTCTAATGTGCCATTTATAGCCATAAGAACGGCCATTACATCGGCTATGAGCCAAGATAATCCTGATCAACAGCATGAGCAACCTGATGAAGAAGATGTTGAGCCCGATGAGATCGACGAGGCCAAGAAGGTTATTAAGGCCGTTAGGCTGTTAAATGAAAAGCTTAAAACTCTTAAGAGTGTGAGAGATGGAAGATAATACAGTCATTGGTTTTAGCAGGTTAGACGTTGTTGACCCTGATAAAACAACTGTACTTGATCAAATAATATATGATGAGGTTTGTGCTCTCGAGCATAATACCCAGCAGGTTATTAAGGCCGGAGAGGGCTCAGATTTTCCTCATGAGGCTGACTTTCTTAATAAGCTATTGAATGAATGGTCAAAGAAAGGCCGGGCATCGATCGAGGAAGTTTTACAAATCTTAAAGGATGATCTTGGTCTCGATGAGCAGACGGCTCGCGAGGTCATGTATACTTTTGATAAACATCTTAAAACAAATTTCACGGCCTCGGTTGAGACCTCTACAAAACAACTGCTCGATCGATCTTATCAAGATGCTCGTTTACGGGTTTCAATCCCGGCCAGTCTACCACTGGGACTTGATCTCATCGATGAGACAACAATCGAATGGTTGCAGAACCACCATCTTTATTGGATAAAATCATATTATAATAAAAAGCTTTCCGGTCACATATCGGATATTGTTACAGAAGGGCTCAGGGAAGGGCTCGGCCGGAAAGATGTCGGTAATAATTTAAAAGAGTTTTTCAAGAATTATAAGGGCGTGTCATCTAAGCCAGACGTATACTGGCGCGGTCTCGCGGCTAATGCCATGAATCGTTCTCGACAATTCGGAATGATTGAAGGGTATGAGCGAGCTGGTGTAAAGCGTTTACGGATTATGGCTGTTATGGATGAACGAACCTCGGCTATTTGTAGAGAGATGAACGGTCGGATTATACCTATTGATCAGGCCGTTCGTCAAAAGAAAAACATTATCGGGGCGTCTGACCCCGAGGATATTAAGCAGATGGCGCCTTGGCCGAAGATCGACGAGATTAAGGGGCTTGAGACCGAGCAGATTATGGCTAAAAATGTGGTTCTTCCCCCTTATCATTTTCACTGTCGAACAACCGTTGTGAGTGTTACATGAGCGAGCGGATTGATATATCGTCTGCGGTAATAGGGAGAGGAAAAGACCTCTCCCCGCACACCAATTATAAAGCAGGTGAATAAATGACTGATTTAGTTAAACCGATTCAGCAATTAGTTCAAGGCTCATCGATTGTCAGGGTTTACCCTCAGGCTTCTTATGAGATATTAGAGAGTGGAACTTCCAACGTGGTTGTCTCAGGTGTCGCCGACGATGATGGTATAATAACCGTTCAGACATTGGCTTCAGGTGTATATGATCTGAGGGTTGACAACACAATTATTGAGACCTTTCAGCATATAACTTATGATTATGCCTCTAAGTTTGCTCGACCGTTTGACTGGTTTATATCTGGCTCAATCAGCTCTGACAGCGGTGGCGCCAATGATATAAAGGTTTATAGGCCGGGCGTGGCTGGTAAAATAAAAGAAATCAATATTGTCGCTGAGCACGTCGATGCGACTGGTGATCTAACCGTTCATATCCTGAGGGGCACAGCTCCCGGGACATCAAGGTTGGCGGTTCCGGCTGATTCGATATATAGCCATAGGGTTTATCCCCAAGCCGAACAATACCCCTATTCAAGCGGATTGGTCTTGCCCAGCCCCGAGCTCTCAATATCGGCTGATCAGTTTGTAACCATCGGCTGGGATTATACGGCTGGAACGGTTGAAGGTCTCGGCGTATATGCGATATTTAAACAATCATAGGAGATAATTATTATGAGTGTAAAGGGTGCGCGATATTGGCTTAAGGATTACAACGTCGAAGAAGTGACTGTTGTGGTTGAGCCGTATACTCCTTGTATGCCCCTTGCTCTGGTAGAGGTCGCTAAGGCCAAGAGATCAGAACGTCGGCCAGTTGTCAAGTTTGGTCAACCTAAACCCCCCGATAATGCCAAACGGGTAAATATGCGCTTTGAAATCCTCAAAGCCGATGAAGCCAAACAAGAGGTTTATGGTTATGCCTACGTTGCTAATGAGGCTGATCTTGATACTGATGCTATGACACCGGAGGAGCTAAAAAAGGCGGCTCATAGCCTGATGGAAAACCTCAGCCGAGGGACACAGAAAGGCACAGGCGCCGGGGTAAATCATGAAAAATTTGAAAACATTGGTCACCTTGTCGAGAGCGCTTATGACATAGATGGCTCACTTGGTAAAGCTCATGGCTTTGTTAACCCCCTACCAGATGCTTGGTTTATTGGGATGAAGCTATCAGACGAGACATGGAAGCTCTATAAAGAGGGTAAGGTCACTGGGTTCTCGATCGGTGGTTACGCTGACAGGGTGCCGATTGATGATGAAAAGAAAAATAATGTCATTTCTAATCTGGTTAATAGGTTTAAAAGAAACGACAAAGATTTCGCCTCTGATTATACGTTTGATCAGATGGCTGGCAAGATCGATGAACTGATCTGGATATTACATGATACGCTGATCTGGATATTGCTGGACAGCGAAGTCACAGACAAACGAGAAGCAATCAGCGAATCGATTAGGCAGTTTAGGGCAGTTATGATCGACTCCTATAACCTGTTGCCAGATTTTAATGACCTCGACAAAGCAAAAGAGATCGTAGAGCTAATAGAAAAACTTAACAAGACTGGAATAGTAAATATCGATCTAAAAGATCATAACCAAGGAGATATGCTCATGGAAAAATCAGACGTAAAAGAACTGATTATTGATGTTCTTAAAGCCGAGGGGCTTTATAGGGACAAGGATGACAACAAGGTCGCTAAGGCCGACTTCCAGAAAGCCATTGATGACATGACTACAACTGTTACTGAGGCCAACAAAAAGCTGGAAGGCCACGAGGCGTCGATTACTGAACTAACCGAGGTTGTTACCAAGTTGAGTGAAGGTATTGAAGCCATTGTTGACAAGATTAACAAATATTTCAAAACCCCGGGCATTCGCAAGTCGGATGATGACCCGATCGACGATAATGAACCAACCAAGAAAACCAAAGATGGGGTTGCCGTCGATAAAGAGGGCAACATCGACTGGAAATCCATCATGAAAGGAACTGTTGTAGATAAAGCTACTCTTTAATATTATGATAATCCAGCAGGTGGCATTTTTTTAAATCCTACCACAAATCATCTACCACCTAAACCTGCTAATTAATTCTCACCTAATAAATGAAGGGCTTTTATTATGAGCAAAAAAGGCTTACATCCCGATCTCAAAGAGAAGGTCGAAAAATTTGCGGACGGCCTCAATATCCCGGACGTTAAAACCCTAAAGGCCGACCCGGGAATAATTGATCAAGACAGCGCAACCTATGGGGGCACTCTCCCGCGTGATGCTGTTCTCGGCCTGATCAGGACTATGGAAGATCATAGTCTGTTGTTAAAATCTATTGACCTCAAGCGCGTATCGGCTAAAACCGGCCATGTCCCGATTCAGAGCATTGATAGTCCGGTGTCTCAGGCTGTTACTGAGAATGACCCGACTATTGTTGACAACCTGCTTGAGACCTCAATGGTACCTTATAGCTGTAAAAAGCTAAAAGCTAATATCATCGTCACAACTGAGATGATTGAATCTGCGGGTGAATCCGGCATGGGAAATTTCGAATCTAACCTGATGACCGATTTTGCTAAAGCCTTAGCAAACGATTTATCTCATCTGGCTATCAGGGGCGATTCCTCTTTACCAGCAACTACTAAGTGGAACAAGCTTCTCAGGCGTTGCGATGGCTTGTCAAAGCTCTGTGATGACAATGGTGCTAATGTCATTGACGCCGCGGGCAAGGGTATCGGTCTCGGCACCTTTGCTGTTATGAAACGGCTGTTACCTCCGCTGTATGCGCAAAACTTAACTCTTTATCGCTGGTTATTTAATTCCTCTGTTGAGGATGTATATAGGTCGATGTTCGCTGATGAGCGTGAGACCGATACTGGCGATGCGTTCCTGAGCCGTCGGCCAGACGTAACCCCTATGGGAATTAAACCCATCATCACCAACACGATTCTCGATTCCCTTGGTGATACCCCGGTTGCCCCGACTGCCGTTGTTGATGATACCGATGGTACCATGACCGTTAGGGTTGCAACCGTACTCCCCGACTCGACTGATTCTTCTGGTCGCTTGGTGACCATCACTTGTAAGGCAACTGGCTTGAGTGAGACCTGTGAGGTCGATTATAATGGTTCATCTCAGAACATTATTGAGACCACCACCGCACTTGGTCAGGACACTATCTCGACAACCCAGAGCGACTATACTGTTGCTGTTGCCGACCAGACTCAGGTTTATCTGATGGATCCCAAGCGATACGCTCTGGTGTCAACCACTCACAACTGGCGTTCATATCGCAAGTTCAATGAACAGGCTGACCGCTATGAGTTTACTTTCTATTATTGGATTGATAGTCTGCTCGCTGAGCCGGAATCAATCGTCAAACTCGACAACCTGACTCTCCCGCAACTGACCGACTGGACTGCGTGGACTGGTCTCGCAAGTTAAGGCGGTGATTTGTGAGGATAATTAGAGGAAAACCAAGAGAGCAAAACTTTTTAGTCAAGCTCAATTCATCTCGTCTAACCGTGGTAGGTGTAGGGTCATTCGATAAGGGGTTTACCAAGGTGGTAAGCCCCAGTGACCCGATGCTACTATTTTTTAAAAAACATAAATGCTTTACGGTGAAAACTACCTTCGAGCCCGTTCAAGGTAAGATCATAGAGGTTAAGCCTGAAAATCTGCCCCATGAGAGTATTGACATCGACCCCTTACACAATCCCGATGATGGTCTTGAACCGGAACCGACCCCCGATGATGAGGCTAAACAAGATGCCAATTTTGAGGATGACCCTATAGAGGTCTTAGGGCTCGACAAAGACACCATCGAAGCGCTTAAGAAAAACGGTCTTACCAGTATCGCCCATATATTTGATCTCGATGATGAGGCATTGATGGAATTTAATGGCATTGGTGAAGCCCGTGCAACTAAGATCATCCAAGCCATAAACGCTTGGGAAAATAATAAGGAGTAACCTGTTATGGGAAATAAATCTGGCTCTGGAAAAATCGGGTTCAACAAACCCAATGAGTTGAGTGTTAATACTCATCTATTTGAAAACCGGGTAATTCAGGGGATGATGTTCACCGATGGAACTACTGGCTCGTCAATTACAGCCGACCCCACACATGACTTTAACTGCGATATCTCAGCTGGTATCGTGGCTGTCAATGGCGTGGTCAAGGAATTTGCGGCTCAGGCTGATTATGACATCTCTCACGCGGCTGATGCCGCGCTGTTAGCCGATGGCGAAGCCATTTACTATACCTTTATTGTATATTGGTCTCCTGAACTCCCGACTACCGTTGCTATGAGGATGTTCACTGGCAGTATCGATGCTGTTGCCGATGCAGTACCGGTTACAAAGGCTGAAATCGATGCTAAGTTCTCTGACGAGGCGGTATGGTTTGAGCTCGCAACTGTTAAGTTCCATCGAACCAATGCGACAACCGGGTTGACCGTCACTGTCGATAACGCTATCAGACCGTCTCTTATCCCGGCATAAGATCATGTATGTTACTGTTGCTGATATAAGAGCCTATGACAGTGAAATAACTCTGGAGAGTTATTCTAACGATGCTGTCACTGACGCGATATTAGAAGCGGAACAGTATATTAATACTCGTACCCGTCAATACTTTGAGCCTCGCGATACAGTCCTCATATTGGCGGGTGCGGGGATTAAAGACCTTCTATTACCTGTTCCGGTTATTGAGATAACCGAGCTGACTGTTAATGATACAGAATATATAGAAGATACTGACTTTGAATATCTGGCTCCCGATGGTAAGATGTGTCCGTTCCTCAGACATCTCACATCCGTCTGGCGTAACCGATCTGAAATTAAAATAACCGGGACTTTTGGCTATACTGAGCTCGATGATGAAGATCACGTTGCCCCGCTTTTGATTCAAAGACTTTGTAAGATAATAGCAACCAAAATTCTAAAGGGCGAAGCCGATAAAGGTGGCGGTTTGATCTCTGAAAAGATCGATGATTATTCTTATACCAAATCCGAGAAATCGGCTCCCCGAGAATGGTTTGGTAGCGTTGAGGCCAATCGTATTGCTTCGATGTTTACCCGGCCAGTCATAAGGACGTATTGACATCATGAGCGATCACAATTGCTATCAATCTGATAGAATTAAGAACATTGAGGATGATGTTCGTGCGGTAGATCAGAAAGTCGACAATCAGACTAAGGCGATTTATGACAAATATAATGGTCAGATCAGAGAGTTCCACAAAGAGTTTATCGACTTTAAAGACCAAGCACTTGGGTTGTATTCTGGTTTAAAAACCTCAACCGCTATTGCCAATCTCAAGATCGGTTTGATTGTCTTTATCGCTACGATCATCGCCACGTCGTTAGCATCAATCATATTGGAGAGAGTGATTTGAAACCCACAAGCAGATTAATCAACAATCATAAACAGATGTTTAGAGATAAGTCTGTTACGATATCATATCAAGGTAGATCGAACGATCAAACCGTATATGACGAGCTGACCGGTGACCCTCTAATTTCGTATGATGATACATATAATACCGCCATTGAGTTACAGGCCATCATTAAAAAGAAGGCCTCGCCATTACCTGAAAATAATGAGAAGGGCGAGAACGAGCATATTGACGCTATTATCAGACTATTGATTGATGATGTTCTCGATGCTGGTATTATTTTTCAATTAGGTGATAGATTTATTCTCCCCAATGATAACCAGAATTATTACCTAAAGAAAATTACTGAGCAGAAGCACGTTTACGATCAATACCTTGAATATTATATCGCTGTATCGACAAAAGAGGGGCGTTAATTATGTCACGGGGCGATGTATTTATTGAAGATTGGGACAAGCTGGAACGTGACCTCAAGAAGTTCCCCGATCTTTTAGATCGTAATATAAAGAAAGCAACTAAGGCCTCAGCTATATCAGCCAGAGATCACGTTAAGGTATATATCAACCTTGGTGGTAGAGATTGGCCTCCACTAAAAGAGGCTACTATTAAACGTAAGGGAAGCTCTAAACCCCTTATCGATCATGGTGATTTGCTGAATTCTGTTGTCTGTAAAATGATTACGGGTTATATGTTTTTTGTTGGCGTCCCACGGAACGTAAAGAAGAAAAATAAAAAGATGGTCAACATCGCGGCCGTTCATGAATATGGGGCGCCCGATCAGAACATTCCTGCCCGACCGTTTATCGAACCCGGCTTAGAGAGCGCCACCAAGAGTATTATCAATAGATATAAAATAGGACTTCTATCAACCTTAAGAGGGCGTTTATATAATGACTCTGTTCGTGGACTTGATTGAGGACATTGACCAAGCGATAATCAATTATTGGAAGGATAAGTTTAAAGACTTCCCTTGTGATAATGATGTTGTTGTTGAATTGGCTTTTAAGCAAGAGCCACAAGACGAAGATGTTCCCCGTTCTCGTACCTATCCGCGATTGCTTCTCTCGATGATTGGAACAGCAATCGATCATTGGCGGGCGCATAGTATAATGTCCTCTGTCGTGTCTGAGAATGATGATGATACTGTTAATGTTCAAGATGTCCCGGTGCCCTTTAACATCACCTACCAATTAGACGGATATTTTACTGACAGACGACAGGGCTGGCGGGCTCAACTCATAATGTCTCAAGAGCTCGGCTCTCGCTATAAAACAGATATTGAAACCCAAAAAGGCCGAGTGATATCTCTCAAAGAGATACCTGATGCTCTTGATGGTATTGATCATCCAGAGGATGATGACTATAACTCAAAGCTCTGGCGAAAGACAGTTCGCTTTGTAGTTGAGACAAATTTAGAGTCAGGTGTCTTAATCACTTCCAACATAATCCTGACCCGTCAATTCGATGTTAATGATATTTCTGTAATAGATACTACGGAGGAATAAATGAATAAAAACAAGCGGAGCTTTAAGATCAAGAACTTAAAGCGCACGTTTCTTACTATTCCATTAAAAACGAAATCTATCGCCTTATGCTCAATGAGCGAATCTGATGTCTGGTTTCCTGAGACCGAGATGACCCCGGGCATTAAGCGGTTCGAGAAAATGGGTTATATCGTTTTGGAATGGAGGGAAGAAACCGTTAAGATCGATTCCCCGGTTGGCCGGGTAAAAATCGAGAAAACAGACAAGGACGGTTAATCTATGGGCAATTATAAAGTTGGTGTTAATGTTATAGAGGGGAAATCCATTTCTCCTATAGCTGGTATGGCAACAAACGTATCTGCCATTATCGGCAACTTTGAGAAAGGTGCTGTCAATACCCCGACTCTGGTGGGTTCGATGGCTGATTTTATATCAAAGTTTGGCGACAAACCTGCGACGGGTACAACTGGCTGGTTATCCGTTAAGGGTTTTTACGAATCAATGGGGAATGGCTTTGCTCCCTTATATATTGTTCGTATAGCCTCTGATTCTGCCACTGCATCATCAAAGATGCTCGTTGATCAGAATGGTACCCCGGCTAATACCTTAAAGGTTGAGGCCAGCTCCCCGGGAACTTGGGGAGACAATTTACAGATTGCTGTAAATCAAGACAATTATCTAACAACCTCTCCGGCTGTCAACATCGATGCTTCGGCTGAATCTGCTACCCTAAAATCGGTTTCCAATTTACAGATCGGCTCGTATATCCAGTTCGACAATGGCTCACAGCAAGAGATTGTTCAACTCACAGGTGTCAATTCGGCTACTAAGGAAATCGCTTGGTCAGGCGGGCTGACCTATGCTTACACAACCGCAAACGGAACTATCACCTCACTTGAGTTTGAAATCGTTGTTTATAAGAACGGTTTTGAGGTCGAGAGATGGCCGAACCTGTCAATAGTTGATACTGTTGATCATTATTGCGAAACCATCATCAATGGTAATTCTAATTATATCACTGTTACCGATCAGAAGGTCAGCGATGTTGACGAGAACGATATCCCTGCAACCTTGATAAAGACCTCGCTGACTGGCGGGGATGATGGCCTTGATGATGTTGAGGGCTCAGACTATGAGGGAGTTCAGGCCAGTAAGACAGGCATCTATGCTCTCGATGGTATTCCAAACCTGACAAGATTCTGCATCCCCAACCCTGAGCTGACAGATGTTGATGCTGACGCGGCTTATCAGTCATTAGTACAAGCCGGAATTGATTATGCTGAGAGTCGTAGTACGGTGATGTTTTATTTCGATGTCCCGGCTGGCAAGACCCCGACTGAGGCCGTAACTTTCAGAAACAATTTTGAATCTAAAAATGCCGCGCTGTTTTATCCCTGGCTGACTGTCAATGCCTTTAACGCTGAGACCGATGTACCTCCCAGCTCGTTTGCCTTAGGTGCCGCGGTTAAGAAAGATTACGTCAGGGGAATTCACAAAAACATCGGCAACACCAAGCTCGCTTGGGCGATTGGTCTGGAATATGATCTGTCGGTTGCTGAGGCCGAAACAACCAATGATGCTAACATCTGTAATATTAGAGCCTTCGCAGGTTCTGGTATTAGGGTTTATGGTGGACGTACCCTGTCAAACGAGACAGCTTGGCGCTTTATTCACTATAAAGAGATTTGGAATTATATCGCTTCGTCGATCATGGCCTCAACACAGCCGTTTGTTTTTGAAACCAATGACTTGGGAACATGGCAAGCGGTTAAGCGGGTGTTGACTGTATTTTTGACCAATGAGACCCGAAAGGGTGTATTGGCCGACCCATCTAACCCGGGCAATCTGCCCTTTACGGTTGTTTGCGACGAGACTGTTAATCCCTCTGGTGATGTTGCGCTTGGAATTATGCACGCGGTTGTTGAATATGTTCCGGTCTCGACTGCCGAAAAGTTTGTCGTCACATTGACGAGTTCACCGCTTGGCTTAGCTGTATCGGCTTAAAGGAGATATATATTATGAGTCAAAACGTATTTGGAAGATCGACGCCGGGGGCTGAGAAATATCTCAATAACAGATATGCTTTATTTGTTGATGATATCCAGCTCGGCGATTACGATAAAGTTGATATCCCTGAAATGGTCTGGAACGATATTGAATACCGTGACAGTACCGGAGACTCCACCAAGACCTCAACCACCACAACCAAACAGATGGTTGAAATCGCATTTCATAAAGATATGCGTGTTGGTAATCAAGAGGATATGGACGAGCTTCACGATTGGTTTGAAGCCGGGAGCGCCGATAAGCGATCGGGTTCGATTGTTGTTTACGACAAACAAAACAACGAGATCAGACGCTGGAATTTCTCTGATGCGTACCTGATTAAGTTTAAACCGCCTGACCTCGAGGCCGGAGATGGTGAAGGGCTCAATCACGTATTTACGATGAAGGTCTCGGAGATCAAGAGGGCTTAATATGTCGATATTCTCTTTACCAGAGGATATATTAGGTAAGATCAATCCCGTCGATCTGCCACCTATAACAAATTTTAATTTTGTGGTGCAGGTCGATGGGATGCTTCCGGGTCAATCGATTGTGGCGGGCTTTAAGTCGATTAGCGGATTAACCCAAAAGATCAGACAAACACAGATTCGATCGATGGGTTATAGTTATCCTATTAAGATCAATAATGGGATTGAATCTTCTCCTGTCACATTAACCAGAGGCCTTACTCTCAGCAGGTTTTTAAGCGATTGGTGGAACGATACAAAGAGCTGGCAGAGAGGACAGCCGGATTATCATCGTAACGTAACCATCATTAGCTTAGCGAATTTTAAACCAGATATAAAATTTCAAGCGTGGACTTGGCAACTCATCAAGGCCTATCCGGTCTCTTGGGATGCCCCCGAGCTTGATGTTGATAATGAACAGATTGCCATCGAATCACTGACACTGGACTGCATGAATATTAAAACAGTTGAGTCGGTCTTTGATGGTCTGACAGGTGAAATACAAAGTCTTTTAAATGTATAGCGAGGTAAAGTATGGATGATCTAATTCACGTTTTTAAGGAATTTACGCTTCCCGTCGGCATAATACGGGCGGGTAAGATGATCAAGAAAGGCCGAATCCGTTTGATCACAAACCGGGACATCTTAGAGATGAACCAAGAGATTAATGATGACCCGGAGATCAAGGCCATCGCCGATGAGGATATCATTTTACAGGATGGTAAAATCTCTTTCGGTAAAGCGCTTATGAGCCTAAAGCTCAACGTGATGATGGCGACCATAACTCTGCCAAAACTGGTAGAGCTTGACGATGAACCGCTTACCAAAGATGACATCCTAAACATGAGCTCGGTTGATACACAATTTCTTATGGATTTAAAAGAAAAAATGGATGAGGAATCGGGAGAGAAAAAGAGTGAGAGTGATCGCCCTTTTCAGTCAGAGAGCTCTTAGATAATTACCCTTATCCCCCGGCGGTATTATTTAAGGAGATGTATATCTTAATACAGATCGGCTTAACAAGAAACGAATCTTTAAGCATTACCCATGCTGAAACTTTGGTCTGGCTAAAGATTCACCATGAGGCTAACAAACCAGCAGACGAGGTTTCCTGATGTTATCACTTAGTAGTAATTATGGCTTGGGCATGGTTATCAAAGCCCATAACAGAGCCTCTCGGGTAATCAAACAGGTTCAAGGTGATCTGACTGGCTTTAGAAAGGCCGCGTATCGTGATCTTAAGAGCGTTAGAAACAGGTTTGCCCGGTTTGGAAACGAGCTGACAAATCTAAGAGCTGGTGTCTTTAAGGGTATGCAGATAACTGGTTTTGGGGCATTAATGGCCGCGCCTTTAGTGTTAATGAATAAGGCCGCGATCGAATCCGAAGATCATCTATCTAATGTCAGATCACTATTAGTCACCTCTCTGCCAACCGATCAGATCGACAAGTCGATGAAACAGATACAAAAGGCTATATTTCAGACTGGCAATAATATCAGAGTCCCTCTTAGGGAACTTGAACTCAGTATGTATGATCTGGTTTCGGCTGATCTGTCTGTCGAGGAAGCCATCGGCGCACTTAAACCGACTGCTATGCTGGCCGTTGCTGGCTTGGGTACGATGGATGATGCTGTCAGAACGAATGCTGTCCTGTTAAACACCTATGGTAAATCATGGGGTAATGTTATGACCCCGATGGAAAAGACAATCAAGATCAGTAACATATTGGCCGGAACGGTCGCTGGTTATAAAACAACCTTACCAGAATTATCTCAAGCCCTACAATATTCGGTTGGCTCAGCTAAGGCGCTTAATGTCCCATTGGCTGAATTAACTGCAACTATTGGCGCGGCTCAGACCAGTGGCCTACAAGGTACCTTAGCGGGTACGGCCTTTAATGCGTTTTTAAGATCAGCAACAAAATTAACATTATCGACCGGAGAGGAAGTTGATGGCGCAAAGCTCAGTGAAGAAGAATATAGGGATGCTCTGTTAGATGGTGCAGAGGCCAGAACAAAAACAGCTCTTAAAAATCTACAACTTGTTGACTCGACTGGTAAACTCCTTCCGATTTATGACATCTTGGGCAAGATTGAGAAATCGTTTAACATCAACACCGAGGCCATCGCTGATGTTACAAAAGAGGGTCTTAAGGGCGAGGCCGCTTTGATCAAGATGGGGATATCGGCCAAACAAGCAGGTGAATTGCAGGCTGTCTTTGGTGATGAGGGCTCCCGGTTAATTGCAATCCTCTTAGGTCAGAGCGATGCCCTGAAAGAAAAAGTTAAATGGTTAGAACAGAGTAACAACCTCGAGAAGATGGTTAATGCCCGCCAAAGAAACATGGCGGCTCGACTGGCTATTACCAGAAATAAACTCAAGGCCTTAGTATTAACGGCAACTGAGGGGTTATTAGGACAGGAACGAAACTGGCTCGAGAAGATCGGAGAGGGAATCGATAAGGTTACCATGTTTGTCGAAGGTCATCAAGGTCTTGTTGGATGGATATTAAAAATTGGTGGCGGTCTGGCCGGGCTTACTATGGCAACTGGTCTTTTAAAGATCGCCTTTATGGGATTAAAGTTTGTATTTTGGGGAGCTTTCGGAAAGATCGGTATCGCTATTGGTCTGATCTCTATCGCCGTTCATCAGGTTATAAAACATTGGGATTCCATTAAAACCTGTGCTTCTATAGCCGCGCTCTATGTTCGTGAATATTGGACAAAGAGCACCGAGGCAATAAAGCGGGTATGGACTGATGTTGTCGGTTGGATAGTTGACAAGTTTAATTATCTTGCTAATAAGGCTCAATGGCTGGCTGACAAAATTGCCTATCCATTTAAAATGATATCTGAATTCTTCGGTGGTCAGACAATACAACCTCTAACTGTTCCTCAGACAAATTTCTCGATGACTGCCCCCCCGTTGTTTGGCCGTACCCCCGAGCAATTATCAAATATGTATCGAGCCCATTACGGCCACTATAATAACCAACCGACCGAACAGGCTGTTGAGAAAAAAGTTACTCTTGATATAAACATCAATGGCAGTTCGAAGAATATAGGTGTCGGTATCTATGACACAGTAAGGCGGGCGGTAAATGATATTATCAGAGAACAGAGAATCTTATCCCCAGCAGGTGAAATGTAATGCTATATATACCGAGCCCAAGATTGTCATATCGAACAGATTTTTCAGAGGTTCCGGTTAAGACCGGACAGCTCTATAACCTCGATGATGACAAATCAATTTCATTTCAGTTTAACCCCTCTGAATTTTCATGGCAGGAAGAACATAACTGGTCAACCCAAAAATATACCGGCAATCCCGGTAAGCAATTGCAATACCTCGGTTGCACGGGCCGGGTGTTTACTCTCGAGTTGGAATTTCATGCTGACCCTTGGTTCCCACGAGTTCAGTTAAGCGGTGATGTTGACCCATCGATTACGCCTGACCCTGATCGAACCGCTGTCGATTTCGATAAGCTGGTTGACGAATTTAGATCATGGATAAAAGAGAGGCCGGATAAAAAACGGCCATCATATATAAGAATCATATTACCAAACAAAGAAGAATTTGACGGTATAGTCAGATCAGCCACAAAACAAATTCTATCAGTATATGCTGATGGGGTTGTTCAGCATGGCAAACTTATATTCAACTTTGAAGAATGGAAGGAGATTAGCTAATGAAAAAGGGTTTATGCCTTTTATTTCTATTGCTAATGATGGTTACCCCTACTATCTCGGCTCAGGCTCAATCCGATCAGGACACAACTAAGAGCTTGATGTTGATGGTTGGCGGTGAGGATATCGGCAATACCACCTTTAATGTCGCTATGGCGTTTGAGGTCTCTGGTGCTATTGAGATGATAGCACAGCTTGGAACTGACGATGAAGGTCAGGCCACAACTGGTCTCGGTCTCGGTTTTCGTCTTACTGATAATATTTGGGCGATGACAAGTTATAACCCTAAAGAAAACGAATCCGAAAAGGACTGGAATTTCTCTACCGGAATTGTCGGTCTCGCTTATGAACTCCCTCAGTATAATATCGGGGTGTATGTCGGATATTTATGGGATTTCGGCGAGAAAGAAGCCGGCGAGCGTGATCATACTTGGCAGTATAAGTTTTATTACAAAATCCCAATCAAATAGCCCTGAGCAGATTGGTATCTGATATGTCAAACACTACTGAAAAGAGATTTGCGACCGTCGGCTATGGCGAACGGATTGACCAATTAGCTGGGCGATTACTCGGCGACCCGAACCGTTGGCGGGAAATCGCTCAGTTAAACCCCAATCTTGACATTAAACAGCCGAAAGCCGGGCAGGTGATACAAGTGCCCAGTGAATAGGCGATCATCATCTTATTAACGCTTATTAACGCATTAGAGGCGATATCATGGAACGGGTAGCCCCCCAAAGATACTTGAAACTAAACAATCAACCGCTAAGCGACCTTGCTCCGGTTGCTAATTCCTCAATCAGCTCTATATCTGTTGAGGAAGCGATTGGACATACTGGTAAATGTGAGATTGTTTTTAATGATACTATCGACTTTGATCTGAAACCCAACCATACAAAATTCAAAACACAGTTGTCATTGTCTTTGGGGTACCCGTCTTATTTAAGGCAGGTCTTTTACGGCCTTGTCGTTAGTAGGGAATTAAATTGCGATCAGAGTGATAACGCCAAGATGGTATTAACCGCTTATGATCTCAGCCACCAGATGAAGATCAAACCCCCTGACCGGATATTTAAGGAGACAAATTTATATAATGTCATCAAGAAGATTGTCGACCTCAATGGCCTTAAATTCTACACCGACGATGCTGAACCTCTCAGATCAATGAAGCTCGAGGATGGTAAGGATATAGCTCAGGTTAATATGACAGATTGGGAATTCTTATCAGAGCTGACAAAGATAGTCAATTATAGATTGTTCTGTCAAGCCGATACAGTTTATGCTGTGAGCGAAAAATATACTTGTGGTGATAGTCTGACCTTTATCTATTCGCCTAAAATTGATGAGATCGATATGACCAAAAAGTTCCCGATCTTATCGATCAATCCCCGGGCAGGTATGATCGATCAAAGACAGGTCGTCGAGGTCATAAGTTGGAGTGAGGTTAAAGAAAAAGAGTATGAGTATGGAAAGCAAAACCTTGACAACCTGTCGGATGGCTCTCAAGGTTATACTGATATAAAAATTCAAACCGATGCGGTCGAGACCCTTCGGGTAAGCGGAGTTGCGACAAACAGCGCTCAAGCCAAGAGGATGGCCGAGGCTGAATTAAGGCGACGGGCAACCGATCTTGTCAGTGGCGATGTAACTCTGATCGGCGACCCCTCTATAAGTATCGCGAATAAACATCATTTTAAGATCAATGCCTTTGGCCTCTCAGGTCAAGAGTTTGAAGGTGATTATACAGTTTGGGGAGTTCGTCACGTTTGGGATGGTGACGGATTTAGAACAGAGCTTGATCTTAAAAACAATAAGATGAAGAAAATATAATGAGAAATATTTTAGATAAAACCAAAGGTGTTAAACACCATGCTCGCGTGAAGAACATTAACGACCCTGAGGATATGGGCAGAATACAGGTTGAGCTAATTGGCTTTGATGAACGGTTTAACAAAAGCCCTTGGTGTTTGGCCTGTGTTCCCATCGCTGGTGATGGCTATGGTTTTTGGGTACCGCCACAGATCGATGATGAGGTATGGGTTGAATTATCTGCTGATGGTCAATGGCTAATATCTGGTTATATGTGGACTGGTCGTCGCAATAAACCCTCAGCAGGAACCGCCACCTGTCGGGTGTTAGTTACCCCGGCTGGTCATCGATTAAAATTTGATGAGTCTGGTGATGTCGAGCTAAAACATCAAGGCGGTGGCCGGATTACCCTTGCCAATAGCGGAACCATTCAGATATACCCGCCATCCGGTCAGGAGGTTCATATAAACGGAACCTCTAAAGGTGTGATCAGAACAGGTGATGTCTCTGTTCAACATACTCATCAGGCGACTTGCACAAAAGGCGGGGTAATAACTATTAATCCGCAAACAGTAACATTCGCTCAAGGTAGCGAGACAGTAATGGCAGGAGATTAATATTATGGCTATGGATAAAAATAGATTAGCAATCGCTATGCAGACAAAAGTCGACGATGCTCTTGCGGTGTTAAACCTCGGCACCTTTAACGCCTCGGACGCCAAGAGTGCTTTTTATACAGGTATCGCCGAGGCCGTAATCGAAGAATTTCAAAATTATGCTGAGATTAGAAATATAGCTGTTCAGGTTGATTCTGCAAGTGGTATTGGACAGACCGAGGAAGCCTCGGGAGTGTTGTTATAATGCTAAATATACGGGGCTTTAAATATCCCTTTAGAATAGAGAATGGCCGGGTGGCTGTTACCGAGGGTCTTGATAAGCTTAAGGAAAATATCATTCAGATCATCAAGACCAGACCGGGCGAGATATTACTTAAACCCGATTGGGGTTGTAAGATTAACAACCGGGTATTCGACCCTGTTAATGTCTCGTCATTGGCAACAAGTGATATTAAAACTGCAATCGAAAAATATGAGCCTCGGGTAACCATCAAGAACATAGAGGTTGGATATGATCAGGCCTCTCAAGGCATATTAACCCTCTCGATCTTGTTTACACCTAAAGGTCAGGATAATAATACAGCCGAAGTGCTGGTTACGATGGGGAGTTAAATATGGCAATAATTAGACGAACTGACAGAGGTTTTGCAAGTCAGGAAATCAGAAATTTAGATCAAAATATTGATGATGCCTTTCAAAGCCTATTAGACTTAAGGCGAGTTAATTGCCCTGAATGGACTGATGAGAATCGTACCGACTTAGGCGTTCAATTATTATGGCTCTATGCCGTCAAAGTCGGTATGCTCTTCGAGGAAATAAATTGGGTATCTAAGAACTGTTACCTCCAAACGGTTGTTGATAGAATGTCATTAAAGAGGTTGCTTGATTTAATTGGTTATAGCTTAGGTCAGGCAACACCTGCATCGGTTATAGTTACTTTTGCTCTTGAAGATGGTCATCCTGAATTTACTATCCCTCAGGGTACACAGGTCTCAACCGAAGAAACCCCCGAAGAATCCTTAATAATGTTTGAAACCTCTGAGGACATGCTGGTTGTTGCCGGGGTATCTACCATTGAGATTGTTTGTCTCGAAGGTCAAACGATCTCAAATGAGATTTTAGGTTCATCTGATGGAAGTGCAGATCAGAGCTTTGAGGTCGGCAATAGTCCGGCAATATGGGAATCGGAAACCATCGAGATTTATACCGATGGAGTTTGGGTTGAATGGACGAGGGTTGATGATTTTGTCGATAGCGAAAGTACCTCTTTACATTATCGAGTTGAGTTGGACTCTGAGCGTAAATATTATATCGTTTTCGGCGATGGCATCAATGGCAAAATTCCCGAAACCGGAACAAACAATATACGATGCACTTATCGAATTGGCGGGGGCTCTGATGGTAATGTGTCTGCTGATACGATTGTCGAGCTGGTTTCTAACATCGATTACATCGATAGCGTCACTAATAACAACCCGGCCTCGGGCGGCGCCGACTGGGAGACCATAGAGCAGGCTCGGAAGTTTGCACCCGCGAGCTTAAGATCATTAAACAGAGCTGTTTGTAAGAATGACTTTAAAACCTTAACCGAGGCCTATGTCTCTCCTACCTATGGTGCTATTGCTAAAGCTTGCATACAAGAACAAGGCCTGTCAATTACGGTTAGAATAGTTCCGGCGTCAGGTGGTCAACCTTCAGACGGGCTTAAGAGCGATCTTCAAGATTATCTTGACAGCGTGAGATTGATCGGGACTTATGTTGAAGTTGATGACCCTGTTTATCAAACAGTAAATATCGATGTTGATATATATATAAAAAACGGCTATAACCAGAGCACGGTTGTTCAGGCGGTCAGATCAGCTCTTTCAGCTCATCTCTCCCCTACCTATCAAGACCCAACTACAAAACTTTACACTCACGAATTTGGTAGAGATGTTTACCTCTCTGATCTCTATGACATCATCGACGGTATTGAGGGTGTCGATCATAGTGAGGTCACAACCCCGTCTGGTGATGTCGAGATCGAAGAAAACGAGATTGTCGCTATAGGAACGCTGGATATAACAGCCTATCAGGGCGGTGACAGCTATAGCTATTTAGATTTGGAGACATAGATGGATAGATTAAAATCGAATGTAAACAGATTTCTCATTTTGTTGGTATTTATATTTATATGCCAACAAAACGTGATGGCAGGTTACGATGTTGACCAGAACTTCCTTGATAGTGTGGGTAATGTTTTTGATCAAGATAGCACGACCTATACGCTAATCGAAAATGTTGTCTCTGATTCTTTTGGTATAATATTTGCCTGTCATGCCTGTTCTCTTGATGGTCAGGGATATACAGTTACCTTTGCGGGCGCTGATACAACGGCGGTCAATAACAGTGGTTTTGAAACCCAAGATGCTGTCAATGATTCACTTCCGGAATCATGGGATTTTACTAATGCGCCGGATTTTATCAGAGACACCGGCTGGTATCTCGTTAATGGTACAAACTTCTGGCGTATACCTCCGACACTCTGGGCAGGCGATTACTCATTACAGGCCAGAACGCCATTGTCGCAAAAGAACACTATTGTCTCAGATGATAGTTATACCTTTACAGCTGGGATGTCATACGCTGTATCAACAATGGCCTATAATAAAATTTATTACGGTGATTCCATTGAGCTGAGAATCGGACTACTTGACGGAACAGATACCGCTTATGTCGATAGCCGAATGGGGAAATTTATGCGAGGCTTCGTCCCCCTCGACTTACAATTTACAGCCCCCGATTCCGGTGATGTCACATATAAAATATTTCTCGAGGCAGATTATGCAACTATGGCCGATTCCGTCTATGTTGGTGGCAACTGGTATCTCCCAGTAACTTATGACATGGAAGACACTCTCGATTATGGTTATCTCTGTTTTGATGATGTCTTAATACAATTTAATAACATTCACGGTCTTGTAATCGGTACTGATGCGACGGAGCAAAATTATCATTATCCGATGATGGAAAACTGGTATGGGGTTAGTGAGGTTTATATCGATGATGTTGTTGTTGAGCCCGCGACAAACCTGCTTTATGATTGTCGTGGTGTTTACATGCCTTATACGGTAAGCGGTACCCAAATACATAATTCTAATATCACAATCAGGGGGGCTTTAGGTAAAAACATTTACTCTCGAAATGCGCGAGATGAGACTTATACTAATGACAGTCTATTTAATCTCTGTACGGTTGGCGGTGAGCGTGATTATATGACTGTCTGTTATATGGATTTAACAGGGTCTGGCGTTGGTGGTGGATATAATGACTCTCTTGATAATATATATTGCTATGGCTCTATCCATGCTGGCATATTGTTTGGAATGGCCGGAGACACAAGCCTACCCGCCGACCACGATGTTCATGTCATCCGCAATTCGACAATCTATTTGAGCAGTAAATATATAAATGGGTTTGCGCTCTATACCTATGGTGGAGCTTATCGGGCTGATAATGTTCGTATCTATGCTAACAGTGATAGCACCTATGGCCGAGGCATATATTTATTAAATGGCGCCACTACAGTTTATGAAAGTGAGATCAAGAATTGCTTTGTCCATACATGGCAAAAAGACACTATACAAGAATATGAGTATGTTTCGTCCAGTTACGGAATACAATTAGAAGAAGCCAATAACGTAACAATTGAGGCTTGTAGTGTTATCGTTCGAACAGATAATGAACGATATAACAAAGAGGGTGGTTTAGACCATAGGGCTGGTAGAGCTTTGAGGATTGGTGGGACGGCAACCCCTTCATCGAATGTGGTGATCAAAGATTCATATTTCGGGGGATTTGCCGAGGGGCACGATTGGGCGATTGCCGTTAATTTTAATAATGCAAATTATGAGGGCTTGACTTTTGAGAATAATACTATTTCAACTAATGATACGTGGCTCGAGGGTATATTTGAGACCGACTCAGTAAGATTTTATAATTGTATATGGGAGATCGATACCTCTACCGGGACATTAAAAACCTCGGGCGGAAAATTCTCCGCGCTTCACGCCCCCCATGCTTACGGGAGCAATAATTATTTTAGGCATATCAATAACATCTTCGCTGATGAGTATGCTCAAAGTTTATATGATAGTTCATATTTTAGAGGAAGTTCATCTTCTAAATGGTATACATCTGCTGGTTATGCGACTGGTTGGTATGTCGGATATGAGGATTCGATATATATAAAAAATGGTGGCTCTGGTGACCCGATCGAGAATGCAGAGCTGTTAATCTATTATGGTGATGATGATACTCTTTTTATCGACACAACCGATGCAACCGGGTGCTTTGTTGTTGATCTCTGGAAGTTTCGAGACTCGGCAACCACAACCGCTTATAACCGAAATGTCCATAGGACTTATTATGAGGATTATGTTATAAGAGCAGAAAAGGGCTCTGATGTTGATAGTGTTATAAGATCGTCAATCGACTCAGCTGAGGTCATTGATCTTGAGTTCGGTACAAGCAGTGAAAAGGTTTTTGTTCTTACGAGCGATAGTCTGCCATGGACAAGCCATGCTAATTATGATACTGTCAGAATAGCCGGAACCTCTATAACCGCCAATGATACGGGCATTATAATAAATCACGACGGAGTATATTTAGATTTTGGTATTGACACCCTACTCTTTGGCTCTAACGGGGCTGATGACCCGGTTGGAGTTCTTTTTAATTGGGGTTCAGATCAAGGTCACATCAGAGGTGGATTTATTCTTCATGACATAGATGATACTGCTGGCGCCGATGATGCTATTGGTGTAAAGATATTTGGGGTAAATGGTTTTGTTCTCGATACAACGACTGTTGTTGTTCGGGGAGTCAACTCAAACTGTGTAGACAACCATAGCGGTAAATGTATAAATGTTATCATAAACGGCGGTTATTACGACAACCGCTGTCATGGTTATACAAGCCGATGTTATGGACAATACGGTTCTGCTATATATATACAGGCCGATTCAATGGCTCATGGCTCAGATGTTAATCTGGAAGTCAATTGCGCGACTGTTAGAAGTCCTCATTCTTGTATATGGGCTGAAAGGGGCTCGGGGGCTACAGAAGAATGCCTCTTAATGGTTTATAACTGTTCTCTGTTTGTTGATGCTAACAATGATCTTTATGACTCGACAAACGGAACATCATGTCATTCGGCGGGCGACCCTTTCGCTATTCAGGTTTATGGCATTAAGGCAGGCTCCGAAATACATGACAATATAATTATCGCTGGTGATGATCATTATGGCGGTGATGGTATTATGATACAAGAAGCTCAGGGCATAGTCTCTGACTCAATCAAGGTTTATAACAATACTATGCTGTTACATCATGGTCGTCATCCTGCTTTACCGGCTGGCTTACAGCATTGCGTTGGCATATATTTTAGAAACCCCGAACCGATATCTCATCCGGAAGATCATAGTCAATATGTATGGATTGCCAATAATAGCATAAATATATTGGTTGATGCTCTTGGTTCAACTGATCATATAGGGGCAAACGGCGAGGGGGCGAGATTTTATCTCACAGACAGTTTAAATCATAATGTTTTTGAGAATAATTTTATAGAGGTTATTCGGGCTGATTCGCTTACTCCCGATTCTGGCGATGTTGCTACTTGTGGAATATCTATCTGTCGAGCTGATACTGTTGATATGACAGAGACCAGTTACGGAAGTGAATATACCGATGATAATCATTTCAGATACAATCATTATCGTTGTTATAAAAGCCCTTATTGGCTCGGTGGTCATCGAGAGAGCGGGCTCTGTGCGAATTATATAACAACCGTCGGAGATACTTTAAATACAATCGGTGATGTTAGTGATAGCATGGTGGTTCTCTTTAACGGAAACGGAACTTATCAAGATCATTCGATTGGTAACCGGATTATTGATGCCACTCTTTTAGGCAACGCCAATGATACCAATATTGTTTGGTCTGGTTTGACCGAGAATGTCGACACCTGCTTAGGAAAAACCGTCGCTTTCGAGCGAATACTAAACTGGCTTTATGTCAAAGATATCGATGGTATACCTGTTGAGAGTGCTGATATCTATATCGTCAACAATTACGGCGATACTGTAACGACCGGGGCGACCGATGCTAATGGTAAATATTCCGATACTCTGGTTTATGCTTTTCATGGTTACGACCCCGACCCGGGCGATGGTTGTGTTATAGGTGATTCATTGGGCTATAATGATTTCATATTTATAGCAAAGAAAAATGGAGATTCAACATCAACCACCGTAACCGTTAATGCCCAGTGGTCGGGTTATGATACTCTCATGCTTGATGATCAATCGATGACACCTATAATCAAAAAACTAAAAACAAAAAAATCAAGAATACAGGAGTATGGATTAAATGAAAACGTGGAAGATATTATTTTTCGCTTTGGTTATTGTTGTTATATCAATGATGACATTATCTGCTATCGAGATCAATGCTCTAACAGATAGATTGCCCGCAAAGCTCTACTATATCAACTCAGACGGTAAGGACGTCCCTCCCGATTCTGTGGTCATAATGGTTCAATCGGCAAACGGCGATAGTGTTGGAATGATGGTTGTTGACATCACTACCTCATGGGTAACAGCTAATGCGATAGCTTCTGATGATATCACCTGCTGGACTGTTGCTCCGACAATGGATGATATTGATTTCGGTAATGGTATTGGTAATTATCTGGTCAGTTATGGGGCTTTTAATATCGCTGACAGCGCTACTGACTGGATTTAATTT
>Ga0272443_10000558_pt1 | contig 66549 bp, 55 predicted proteins | sample SSMAcet12_FD_193581 | JGI IMG/M metagenome (GOLD analysis project Ga0272443, IMG submission 193581) | Marine sediment archaeal communities from Little Sippewissett salt marsh, Falmouth, MA, United States - SSM-Acet-12 | ecosystem: Environmental > Aquatic > Marine > Wetlands > Sediment ...
GGCCTCTTCCACGGCGTAGTTGTCCCACTCGTTGACCGAGTAAACCAGGTCGTCGCGTTCGATATCGCTGCCGTCGCCGTTGACTTCGATCTCGTTCTCAGCGGTATCGGGAACCCGTTTCACACAAACCAAAATCTCCATAGTTGCCCTCCCTGTTTCAATTGTGAATTCTGAATTTTAAATTTCGAATGATGGTTTCCCGCTATTTATAATGGATCGGAAAACCTGGATTTAAAATTCGTCATCCAACATTAAATATTGCTATTCCATGTGCTGGCAAATCAGTTCCGACAGATCGATCGCCTCCATCTGGCCTTCCAGGCCGGCCACCTTTATGGCGTCCTCCATGTTGACCAGGCAGAAGGGGCACGCCGTCACGATCACATTGGCCCCGGCCTTGGCCGCCATCTCCACCCGCAGCACCCCCATGCGCTGTTCTTCTTCCGGTTCATAAAAAAGCATCAGACCGCCGCCGCCGCAGCAAAAGGAACGGTCACGGCTGCGCTCCATTTCCACCCGTTTCAAACCGCCGATGGCGTCCAGCACGGCCCGGGGGTCGTCGTAGACATCGTTATGGCGGCCCAGGTAGCAAGGATCGTGATACGTGTATACTTTTCCATCGCCATTGGCGCTTTTTAGCCGAATGGCACCGCTTTTGACATTGCGGGCGATGAACTGGCTGATGTGCTCCACCGGCGGCAGTCCCTGGTAGTCGTTTTTCAGGGCGTTGTAGGCGTGGGGGTCGGCGGTGACGATATGCTTGGCGCCGCTTTCGAGGATGGCGTCGGTATTCATCTCCTTCATGGTCTGAAAAAGCATCTCTTCACCGAAACGCCGGATCTCGTTGCCGCTGTCCTTCTCCAGTTTACCCAGGATACCGAAATCGGACCCGGCCCTGGACAAAATGGTGGCCGTGGCCTGGCCGATCTCCTGCATGCGGTCGTCGTAGGAGGTGATGCTATCTACAAAGTAAAGGGCTTCGGCCTTCTCCTTGCCCAGATCTTTGACTTTGACGTCTTCGGGCAGTTCTTTGGTCCAGTCGGCCCGCTTTTTCTCCATTTTTCCCCAGGGGTTGCCGCGTTTCTCCAAAGCGCGCAGAGGTTTTTGCAGACTCTGGGGCACCAGGCCTTCATCCACCATGCCGCGACGCAGATCGACGATCTTGTCGATGTACTCGATTCCCAGGGGGCACTCCTGCTCGCAGGCACCGCAGGTGGTACAGGACCAGATCTCATCTTCCTCGTAGATGGTACCGATGAGGTCTTCGCTCTTCTTGAACGGGGATCCGTAAGGATAAATGGGATAGTTCTTGAACATCAGATCCCGGCCCTTGATGGAGATGAAGCGCGGTGACAAGGGGCGCCCGACAGCGTTGGCCGGGCAATTGTCCGAGCAGCGGCCGCAGTCGGCGCAGGAATAAAAATCGAGCATGTGCTTCCAGGTGAAATCTTCCAGTTTCTTGACGCCAAAGGACTCCAGGTCGTCCAAGTCCTCATCCTTGATGCCGTGTTTCACCGGCTTGATGTTGCCGCGATTCAGGCGCATGAAGAACACATTGAAAATGGAGGTAATCACGTGGAAATGCTTGCCCAGGGGCAAAAAGCAAAGGAAAAAGAAAAAGGTCAGATCGTGGATGTAGTAGGCCACGATATGAATGGCCTGGAGCGTTTCCGTGGATGCCCCGATAAGGGCGGTTTTGAACAGCCAGGCCAGGCCCAGCGGAGCCAGGAATTCAGCGTGCAGTCCAGCCTGGGTGTTGGCGGCCACGCTGCTGGCCTCGAACAGGCTTTCGGAAATCATCAGGGTGGAAATCAGCCCCAGGACGAACAGGGCCTCGGCCGTGTGGTCGTGCCCGTATTTGGCCGGCACGGCGTAGCGGGCCGGCTTGACCACGCCCCGTCGCCAGGCAGCGATGGCGCATGCAACCAGTACGGCGGTAGCAGCGTAATCTTTCAGGAAGTTATAGATATGGCCAACCACCCCGTCGAAGCCGGGCATGACGAAATCCGGGAAGACGCCGATAATCACCAGCGAACAGGAACGGATGCTCAGGACTAAAAATCCCGCGAAAATGACGATGTGCACCACACCGGCCAACATATAGCGCGGCTGGCGGTATTGGGCCAGCCAGATCTTCAGCACGCTGTAAACCCGCTGCGGGAGACGGTCGAAGCGGCTGTCCGGCGCCGCCTTGACCAACGGTGCCATTCGGATGGCCATAATATAGGTAAACAACACGACCCCCGCCAGAGGAATCAAAATCGAGAACACCACGGTGGGGATGAAAAGAAAAAAATACTTTGCCGGAGCGATCAACGCGTTTTCCATGTTCTTCCCTTGCTCTCCCTTCGGTCTTGTATAAGTCGGTCTTTCATGGGACGACACAAAAATGAATGAGGACTCATTCAGTTTCTATCCACTGAGGACCTGCCTGTCAAGAAAAATTTTTGGCTGTGACGCCCCGCCCCTGCAAGGATATCGGTAGCTTCACCCCTCTTTTACCCCCTTATTACAGGGTGTTGCCCGACCGACCCAATACCCGGTAAAAAGACAAATAACCATAAGAATTTCTTGACAAAAGCGGATAGTTTCAATAGATAATGAAAATTGATTCAGCAGTTGAATATCCATCCATCGTGCAAAAAGCCTCAATTATACCGATTGCACAAGAAAAACAAGCAAAAAGGAGGTTCAGGTGACCGCAGACAACGCGTATTTATCCAAACCGTGGCTGGCCAGCTATGAAACCGGGGTCCCCGAAAATGTTCAATACGAAACCATCTGTCTGCCGGACTGCCTGAGACGGTCGGCCAAGGCGTTTCCGGATAAAATGGCTTTGATATTTCAAGGCTACCGGATGACCTATGCCGCCCTCGACGAGATGGTTGACCGGTTCTCCAACTGCCTGAACGATTTCGGGGTCAAGCAGGGAGACAGCGTCGCCATCCTGCTGCCCAATGTCATCCCCTGCGTGGCGGCCTATTACGCCATTATGCGCATCGGCGCCATCGCAGTCATGAACAACCCGCTTTATTCCGACCGCGAACTGGAGCACCAGTTCAACGACTCCGGATCCAAAGTGCTGATCACCCTCGATCTTTTGGGGAACCGCATGATCGACCTGCGTTCCAAAACCGGGATCAAACAGATCGTCATCACCAGTATCGGCGATTACCTGCCCTTCCCCAAAAACCTGCTCTTCCCGCTGGTGGGCAAAAAAAAGGGGCTGGCCGCCGACGTTAAATCCGCTGAAGATGTCTATCGCTGGAAGGCGCTCATGACGCAATACGCGCCCGAGCCGCCTCAGGTGACGCTGAACTTCGACGATGTCGCCATGTATCAATACACCGGCGGAACCACCGGCGTCTCCAAAGGCGTCATGCTCACCCATGCCAACCTGAGCAAGCAGGTGCAGCATGTAACCGCCTGGTTCCCCGCTTTCGGCAGCGACGAAATCATGCTCGGCGCGCTGCCCTTTTTCCACGTCTTCGGTCTTTCGACGGCCATGAACCTTGCCATCTACAAAGGCTGGGGCAATATTCTGGTCCCCAAACCTCAGCCGCAGCAGCTTCTGGAAGCCATCGGCAAGTTCAAACCCACGTTTGCCCCGCTGGTGCCCACCATGTACATCGGCATGCTCGAACATCCCGAAATCGGCAAGACGGATCTGACCTCCATCAAGGGCTGTTTTTCCGGCAGCGCTCCACTGCCGCTGGAAGTGATCAACGCATTCGAGAAAAAGACCGGGGCAATCATCGTGGAGGGATTCGGCATGACTGAATCCACGCCGGTCACCCACATCAACCCCTTCAAGGGGCACCGAAAGGTGGGCAGCGTGGGCCTGCCCATTCCCGACACCCTGGCCCGAATTGTCAGTCTTGACGACGGCGTCACCGATGTCCCCGTGGGAGAAACCGGTGAGCTGCTGGTAAAAGGCCCCCAGGTGATGAAAGGCTACTGGAAGCGCCCGGACGCAACGGCGGAAACCATCACCGACGGATGGCTGCACACCGGCGACATCGCCAAGATGGACGAAGACGGTTATTTTTATATTGTGGACCGCAAAAAAGACATGATTATTTCCGGCGGGTACAACGTATATCCCAGGGATATCGAAGAAGTCTACTTCGAACACCCCAAGGTGATGGAAGCCACGGCCATCGGCATTCCGCATCCCAAACGCGGAGAGGCGGTCAAGGTATTTATCGTTCTTAAGGAAGGCCAGACGGCAACCGCCGAAGAGATGATGAAATACTGCCAGGACAAGCTGGCCAAATACAAATGGCCCACGGAAATTGAATTTCGCGATGAACTGCCCAAGACCAATGTGGGCAAGGTGCTGAAAAAGGACCTGCGGGCCATGGAACAGCAGAAAAAATAATTTTTATACCATTAGGGAACGGTGCGCCGTGCCCGGAAACTCGCATGAAAAAGAGGGTTGCATGTGCCATGCAACCCTCTTCGTTTTTTCTCTGCAACAACAAACGGGGATTGCATTCTCACGCAATCCCCGTTTTATTTTTAGCATTCGGTTTCAGGCAGACAGAAATTATTTGCCGCCGAAAGAGTCTTCGCTAATCTCCACGGCCGCCTCGCTGGTGGCCATGATCGCGTCCATCTTGCCCATGGTGATGGGAAGCACCGCCTGAGTGAAATACTCGACACTTTTCAACTGGCCTTCATAAAACGGCTTGTCTTTTTTCTTGGCCTTGCCTTCCAATTTTTCGGCAGCGATAACGGCGCGCCACAGAAGCATCCAGGCCACAACCACGTCACCGGAAGCGTCCATGAACGGATGGGCAAATGCAAATGCGCTCATCACCTTGGGAGACATGGCGGTGGCGCCCAGATGCATGGCGACCTCGCCCAACCGGTTGAGGGCTTTTTCCAATCTGGCGGCGTAATCCTGCAGGGCCTCGATTTCCTTGGCCTTGGCGAGCGTTTTCTGGATCTCGCCCATCAGGTCCATGATGGGTTTGCCCTTGTTCATGCCCAGTTTGCGGCCCAGAAGGTCCATGGCCTGAATGCCGTTGGTGCCTTCATAGATCAGGGTAATACGGCAGTCCCGCAGGAGTTGCTCCTGGGGATATTCCTTGGTGAAGCCGTATCCGCCGTACACCTGTACGCCCGTGCTGCAAACTTCGAAGGCCTTGTCGGTAACGTAGCCTTTGCAGATGGGGATCAGCAGATCGAGCATGCCCTGCAACCGCGCCTTCTCCCCATCGTCGTCGGCAAGGGTGATCCGGTCACTAAGGTAGCCGGCATAGTAAAGCAGGCTACGCATGCCTTCCACGTAGGACTTCATGGAAATGAGCATGCGCCGGACGTCCGGATGCTGAATGATCGGGACGCCGGGTGCTTCGGGATCCATCATCTGCAGCAAATTCTTGCCCTGGATACGTTCCCGTGCATAGTTGACGGCGTTCAGGTAGGAGGCGCTGGCACAGCAGAACCCCTGCATGCCCACCAGCAGACGGGCCTCGTTCATCATGAGGAACATGGCTCGCATGCCTTTGTTCTCCTCGCCCAGCAGGGTGCCGATGCACTCGCCCTTGCCGCCCAGGGTCAAAGAGCAGGTGGCGTTGCCGTTGATGCCCATCTTGTGCTCGATCCCCGTGCAGACCACGTCGTTGAACTCGCCGAGGCTGCCGTCGTCATTGACCCGGTATTTGGGGACCAGAAAAAGGGAAATCCCCTTGGTGCCCTTGGGTGCGCCTTCGATGCGGGCCAGCACCGGGTGGACGATGTTCTCGACCATGTCGTGCTCGCCGGCGGAGATAAAAATCTTGTTGCCGGTGATGGAGTAGGTGCCGTCGTCGTTCTTCACGGCGGTGGTGCTCAGGTTGCCCACGTCACTGCCGGCCTCGGGTTCGGTCAGCAGCATGGTGCCGGTCCATTTGCCGGTAAACATGTTCTTGAGAAACAATTTCTTCTGTTTCTCGGTGCCGAAGGCTTCCACCAGCAGGGCGGCCCCGTGGGTCAGCCCCGGATACATCATGAACGCGTAATTGGCGCCGTTGAAATAGTCTCCGGCGGCCAGCGCCACGGTGCGGGGCATCCCCTGTCCGCCGTATTCGGGATCCTCCGGCATGGCCAGCCATTCCCCTTCGACAAACAGGTCGTAGGCGCGCTGGAAACTCTCCGGCACGGTGACCTTGCCGCTCTCGAAAACGCACCCCTGCTCGTCTCCATCCTTGAGGGTCGGCAGGATTTCCTTGACCGCCAGATTGCGGGCCTCACTGATGATCAAATCGACGGTTTTCTTGTTGAACTCCGCGTACTTTTCATGTTCGCTGAACGCACCGACGTCCAGCTGTTCATGCAACACGAAATCAACATCTCTCCTGTCAGCGATTACCTGTGCCATGGTCTGTCATCTCCTTGTTGCCTAGTGGATTCGCCAAGATAAAAAAATGCTCCGGCGAAATCCGGTTATTTGTTCAATTTATCGACTGCTATTGACGATTCACGCCGATCCCGGTGATGAACAGGTCCACCAGAGGATCGGCCATGGTTACCAAATCGTATTTCCCGCCCGAATGGATCCAGGAGTTGATCACCTCATCCACGGCCCCATTGATGAAACGCTTGACCAACCCCATGTACAGGTCTCTTCGAATGGTACCCTCTTCCTGCCCGAGTTCGACGACCTCGGAAATAATGTCCCGGTACATTTTGGACATCTCTTTGATGAGTTCGGTCCCCAAGGGTCGGTTCTGGTGGGTTTCGGCCTGGTATACGATGGCCATGTTACGGTCTTTTTGAAACTCCTGGAGGTGGACTCGAATCAGGCATCTAAGCTTTTCTTCCGCGGTTGCCGGCTTGCTGACGGCCTCCCGGAAACGCTCGAAAATCTGACGGGTTTTGTACTGGTAAAACTGAACCAGAATGTCGTCCTTGTTTTTGAAGTAGAGGTAGATGGTGCCATCGGCCACGCCCGCCTCTTTAGCAATCTGGGCGATCGTCGACTGGAAAAACCCCTGCTCGGCAAATACCAATATGGCGGCATCGAGAATGCGCTGGTATTTGGCCATATTTTTCTTTTTCGTGACGATGGCGAACCTCCCGAAAACGGATATTTCTGAATGAATATTCATTCATTTATCAGAGAGAAAAACCCGCTGTCAAGCCCAAACATGAAAAAATCCGAAAAAGCAATTACAAGCCAATTCACGCCTATCTAACTATATAAATTAATATAATAGCCCCTTGCTGCCGCCCGGCCGCAACGGCTTTCAATTTTATTCGATCCATGTTGCACTCTGAATGAGTCTACATTCATTTTACATGGATTTATCACCGGCTGCCGACACGGGGTTCCCGAACGACCCGAAAAACGAACCCTTTAAATATTGACAGAATCGCTTCGCTCAGGTTATTTTCGCAAATTGGCGCATATCTATGTGTTTCATGCCCCCCTTTTTAGAATCATGCGTGAGGCATTATCATCATTCATGGCAACTCCCCATGCCATGAAAAACAGGAGGATTGTCTAATGATTGTTGCGGAACGAAAGCCCTTGGAAGAGGTCGGAGCCATGGTCAAGGACTATAATAAGGTCCTGACCGTGGGGTGCGGCACCTGCGTGGCAGTTTGCCTGGCAGGCGGCGAAAAGGAGGTTGGAGTGCTCAACTCCGAACTGAAAATCGCCCGCCGCATGGAAGGCAACCCCATCGAAACCGGCGGTGCCACCGTCGAACGGCAGTGCGACATGGAGTTTCTGGAAGAACTGGACGGCATCGTGGACGAATACGACGCCATTATCTCCATGGCTTGCGGTGCCGGCATCCAGTTCATCGCTGAACGCTTTCCCGAAATCCCCGTGTTTCCCGGCGTCAACACGAGTTTCATCGGCGTCAACCGAGAAGTGGGGTGGTACGAAGAGAAATGCCGGGCGTGCGGCACCTGTGTGCTGGGCATGACCGCCGGCATCTGTCCGGTCACCATGTGCGCCAAAGGTTTATTCAACGGCCCCTGCGGCGGAACCAACAAAGGCAGCTGCGAAATCAACACCGATCAGCCCTGTGCCTGGCATCGCATCCACGAACGGCTGGCCAAGCAGGGCCGCCTGGATAACATCATCGAAATCTTCCCGCCCACCGACTGGCGGAACCAGACCCCCCGAACCATCGTTCAGCCGGGTTACAAAGAGCGCCTGGCCGCCTTCGGCATCAAATAGCCGAGTGACCGGCAACCCCGAACAAAAACCGGAACAAATTAACGGAATAAATCAATAGAGGGATTCCCATATGAAATCAGGAAGCAATTTGGAAAAGATACTGCGCGCCGGTCATTTCGCTTTCACCGGAGAGCTGGGGCCGCCCCGCGGATCCAACGTGGCGGCGGTTCGCGAAAAAGCCAAACCCCTGGTCGGCAATGTGGATGCCGTCAATATTACCGATAACCAGACCGCCATGGTCAGAATGTCCAGTTGGGCCGCCTCGCTGCTCGCCATCGAAGAAGGCCTGGAACCCAACTACCAGATGGTCTGCCGGGACCGCAACCGGCTGGCCATGCAGGCCGACATCCTGGGGGCCTCGGCCCTGGGGATTCGCAACCTGCTCTGTCTGTCCGGCGACCACCAGCAGTTCGGCGACCACCCCCAGGCCAAAGGGGTGTTCGACATCGACTCCACCCAGCTTATCGGCACGGTCAAAAAGATGCGCGACGAGTCCAAGTTCCTGGGGGGAGCGGATATTGACGAGCCCCCCAAAATTTTTATCGGCGGCGCCGCCAACCCCTTTGCCGAACCTCATGAGTGGCGGGTCCAGCGCCTGGCCAAGAAAGTCAAGGCCGGTGTGGATTTCATCCAGACCCAGTGCATTTACAACATGGAGCGCATGCGCCAGTGGGTGAAAGAGGCCGTGGACATGGGCCTGACTGAAAAAGTCTACATCCTGGCCGGGGTCACCCCCATGAAGAGCGTCGGTATGGCGCGCTACATGCAGCTCAAGGTGCCCGGCATGGACGTCCCCAATGAAATCATCAAACGCCTTCAGGGGGTGGACAAGAAGAAAGTGGCCGACGAGGGCATCAAGATCGCCTGCGAGCAGATCGAAGAGTTCAAAGAGATGAAAGGCATCGCCGGCGTTCATCTCATGGCCATCGAATGGGAGCACAAGGTGCCGGAGATTGCCGAACGGGCAAAAGTCCTGCCCAGACCCGTGGTATAATCAGCACCGACCATCCAAAGTCAACCAAGGATCACCAAAGGAGTTTTCACGTGAGTACTCAATCTAAAAAAGTCATGGTCATTGGGGGCGGGATCGCCGGTCTGACGGCAGCCTGGGAATTGGCGGGCCTCGGCGCGCAGGTCGCGCTGGTGGAAAAGGGCGATTTCCTGGGCGGCAACGCCATCCAATATGCCTGCAAGGCCACGGACGAATGCCGCCAGTGCGGTGCCTGCGCCGTGGAAAGCATGCTGAAAAACGTGGTCAACGAACCGGCAATCAGCGTCTATCTGGCCACAGAGGTGGCCGGTATCGACAAAAACGGCAACTTTAAAATCGGTCTCAAAAAATCGGATGCAGCAAGGGACACCAAGGCCTGCAAAAGCGGATATACGGCCAACCCCACCGGCTGCGCCGCAGTCAAAGGCTATTCGCTGAACAATGCCAAATACTATCTGGCCGACGGCAGCCTCAACCCGGAAACCACCGGCAGTGCGGATACTCTGGAGGTAGACGCCGTGGTGGTGGCCACCGGATTCACCCCCTTTGATCCAAGCATCAAATCCACCTACCGTTATACAGAACTGGAAAACGTTGTCAGCGGCATGGATATAGAGGCCGGCAAGCGGGCCACCGGCACGGTGCTGCGTCCCTCGGACGGAAAGCCCCCCAAGAAGGTCGCCTTTATTCAGTGCGTGGGCAGCCGTGACGAACGTCTCGGCAATTTGTGGTGCAGCCAGGTCTGCTGCCCCTATGCCCTGAGAACGGCCCAGTCCATGAAATACAAGGACCCCGAACTGGACATCACCGTCTTTTACATGGATATCCAGAACACGGGTAACGATTTCCCCGTCTTCTACCAGCAGTGCAAAGACGAGATGAAATTCGTCCGCAACATTCCCGTGGACATGTATAAAACCGATGACGACCGCATCCGAACCCGTTACATGGCCGCCGAAGGCAACAGCGAGGCGGTAGAGGATGTCTTCGATCTGGTGGTGCTCTCCGTGGGCATCATGCCGGGTGCCGACAACGCGTCCCTTTCTGAAACCATAGGAGCACCGCTCAACGACGACGGCTTTTTTGCCTGTGCCGACAAGCTGAACCGGGCCTTGACGGGTCAGGAGGGAATCTTCGTTGCCGGCACCGCATCGGGACCGAAAACCATAGCCGAATCCATCGTCCACGCAGGTCAGTCTGCCGGCGAAGTGATGAAATATCTGGGGAGGGCCTCATGACACAACAGACACAAATGGAAACCATCAATCTGGTCACCGACGTTCTGGTGGTGGGCGCCGGTATGACCGGCATGAAGGCCGCCTCGGAAATCGCCGCCAACGGATACAAGGTGGTGCTCATTGACGAAGGGGCCGATACAGGCGCCGCTGCCATCGTCGACCTTGACGGTGTAGAGCAGGCGGCGTTTGAAGCGTTGCGCAAGACCGTCGACGGCTCGGATCGTATCGAGGTGCTCTCCGGAACCTCCATGGACGGCGCCGCCGGAATGCCCGGCGACTTCAAGGTCTGGCTGTCCGGCAATGACGACATCGTCGAAAAATCCGTGGGGGCCATCGTCGTGGCATCGGAGCTGGTGGGTTGCCCGATGAATGAAGCCTTCGGGCTGGAACTGACCGACACGGTCATCAGCCAGAGTCAACTGGAGGCAAAACTGGCCGACAATCCGGCCGCCTTTGCCGGCAAGACCGTGGCTTTCATGCTGGGACTGGCCCAGGACGGCCATCCTCTGGTTCTGGAGCGGGTGCTCAAAAGTGTCCTGGCTATGGAAAGCCTGGACGATGCCAGCGCTTATGTCTTTTCCGGCGACCTGAAAGTGGCCGAAGACGGACTGGAGCACCTCTACCTGGAATGCCGGGACAAGGGCGCCATGTACGTCAAGCTCACAGAGATGCCGGCAGTATCCCAGGAAGGCGGCCTGTCCATCACCTACGATGATCCGGTTCTCCAACGCAGTGTGGCACTGGCACCCGACATCATTGTCGTGGAAGAGGCCATCGGGAGCGATGAAGTCAACGCCGCTCTGGCCGAAATGTTGAAAATTGACACGGGGTCCATGGGATTTCTACAGACCGACAACGTCCACCGCTATCCGGTAGCCACCAACCGCGAGGGGATTTACGTGGTGGGCGGCAGTCGCCGGGTAAAAAAACGGTACGGCGCCATCATGGATGCCGAAAATGCTGCCCTGCGGGTGCGCGACCTTTTGGGTGACGGCACCGTCAGCGTGCCGGCCAACAAGGCGGTACTGGACACCGGCAAATGCACCTTCTGCCTGACCTGCTTCCGTTGCTGCCCCCACGGGGCCATCTACTGGACTGCCGACAACAAGCCGGTAATCTCCAAGATCGCCTGCCAGGGCTGCGGTATCTGCGCCTCCGAATGTCCCATGGACGCCATCCAGATCGGCGAGTTCGACGATGACGCGATCATCGAAACGGTCACCCAGTCGGCAACCGAGAAATCCGACGGGCCAACCATCGTAGCCTTCTGCTGCCAGAACAGCGGCCTGGAAGCCGCCCAGATGGCGGCCGACTTCGGCATGCCGCTTCCCAAGGGCCTGAAAACCGTGGCCGTGCCCTGTGCAGGCAAGGTGGACATCGACTACGTCCTGCGCGCTCTGGCCGAAGGCGCCGACGGCGTCGTGGTCGTGGCCTGCCACAACGGCAACTGCAAATCGGAGAAGGGGAGCCTGTACGCCAGCTGGCGCGCGGCCTGTGCCCAGGAGAAACTGGAAGCCATCGGCGTCGAAAAAGAGCGCATCTGTTTTGCCACCACGGCATCCAACATGGGCTCCGACTTCTCGCGTATTCTCATGGAGATGGAAGCCACACTCAGCGGCAAATAGTTCCACCGGCAACGTCGGTGGTTAAATAAAACATCGAGAAATTGTTTTCTGACTGTAAAGCCCATGTAGGGGCACGGCGCGCCGTGCCCCTACGATGAACACCGAAGTGCGGCAATACCCCAACAACACCAAACGGCCGGCCCCCTTTCGGGAGTCGGCCGTTTCTTTTATATCTCAAAAAATGGGATAGGTTTAGGCAGCCTTGGACACCTTAACGGCGCAGACCTTGAACTCCGGAATCCCGCAAATGGGGTCCAGGGCGGCATGGGTCAGCCTGTTGGCTGCCGCCTGGGCAAAGTGAAAGGGAATGAAAACGGTGCCGTCCACGGCCTTGCTGGAAATGCGAACCCGGGCCTGAATTTCTCCGCGCCGTGAGGCGATGGTCACGCGTTCGCCTTCTTCGATCCCCATCCCCTGGGCGTCGTTATGGGTGATTTCCACGAAGGATTCCGGAGACCGTTCGTTGAGCCCTTCGGTTTTCATGGTCATGGTACCAGTATGGTAGTGATAGAGCACCCGGCCGGTGGTCAGGTACAATGGGTAACTCTCATCGGCCAATTCCGCGGGTGCGATCCAGTCGATGGCGTGGAACAGGCCCTTGCCCCGGGTAAACTGGGCGCTGTGCAAAATCGGGGTGCCGGGATGCTCCGGAGTGGGACAGGGCCAATGCAGCCCCTCGTGTTCGATGCGGTCATAGCTGATTCCCGCGTAAGAAGGCGTCACGCCGGTCAGTTCGTTGAAAATCGCTTCGCTGTCCTTGTAGGCCATGGCGTAGCCCATGCGCGTGGCAATATCACAGGTAATTTTCCAGTCGTCCCTGGCCAGCCCCGGTGGATCGACGGCTTTGCGGACGCGCTGCACCCGCCGTTCCGTGTTGGAAAAGGTGCCTTCCTTCTCCGCAAAGCATTTGGAAGGCAACACAACGTCAGCCATTTGGGCCGTTTCGGTGAGAAAAATGTCCTGTACTACGAGAAAATCCAGGTTCTTGAAGCAAGCCTCGGCGTGGTTCAAATCGGGATCGGAAACCATTGGATTCTCGCCGATGATATACATGGCCTTGAGTTCTCCCTCATGGGCCTTGGGAAGCATCTCCGTAACCTTGAGCCCTGGTTTGGTGGGCAATCCGGTGACGTTCCAGGTCCGCTCCATTTTTTTGATGGCGTCCAGGTTGTCCACGGTCTGATAGGCGGTGAGCACATTGGGCAGACCGCCCATGTCACAGGCCCCCTGAACGTTGTTCTGCCCGCGCAGCGGATTGACGCCGCCGCCGCGGATACCCATGTTGCCACAGAGCATGGCCAGATTGCAGCATGATTTGACGTTGTCCACCCCGGTGGTGTGCTGGGTGATGCCCATGCAGTAGAGAATGCTGCCCGCCGGGGCCTTGGCGTACAAACGAGCCGCGTCGATGAGCTGCTGAGCCGGGATCCCGGTGATGGACTCCACATATTCCGGGGTGTATTTCTCGACCACGGCCTTCATTTCCGCGAACTTCTCGGTACGATCTTCGATGAAGGCCTTGTCGTGGAGGTCCTCGCTGATGATCACATTCATCATGCCGTTGATCCAGGCCACGTCGGTTCCCAGGTTGGGCCGAATCCAGGTTTCGGCGAATTCGGTCAGCTTGATGCGCCGGGGATCGACCACGATGAGCTTGGCCCCCCGGCGGGTAACGGCCCGCTTGACAAAAGTGGACAATACGGGATGGTTTTCGGTGGTATTGGAACCGGTGACGAGGATGACGTCGGCTTCCTCGATGTCGGCGATGGTGTTCGTCATGGCGCCACTTCCGAAAGCTGCGGCCAGACCGGCCACTGTGGAGCTATGTCAAAGCCGGGCGCAATGATCGATATTGTTCGTCTTGAGCACGGCCCGGGTGAATTTGTGGGCGATGTAGTTCTCCTCGTTGGTGATCCGGGCGCTGGTGAGCACGCCCATGCTGTCCCCGCCGTGGGTGTCGCGGATTTCCTTGAACTTGTCGGCCACCCGATCAATGGCCTCTTCCCAGGTCGCCTTGCGGAAATGACCGTCTTCCTTGATCAAAGGATCGGTGAGCCGCTGGTCGCTGCCGATGAAGTCGAAGCCGAAACGCCCTTTGACGCACAGGCTGCCGTGATTGGGGGCCTCATCCACACCGGTCACCTTGACCACCCGGTTGTCTTTCGTGTGCAGGTTCAACTGGCAGCCTACGCCGCAGTAACTGCAGGTTGTACGGACTTTTTCGGTTTCCCAGGGCCGCACATGATAGCGCACATCCTTTTCCACCAGGGCTCCCACCGGACACGCCTGCACGCATTCCCCGCAGAAGACGCAATCGGACTCCTTCAGGGGCCGGTCGTTGGCGGCGATGATCTTGGATTTTGCGCCGCTGTATCCGAAGCGGATGGCATTGTTGACCTGCACCTCGTTGCAGGCCTGGACGCAGCGCCCGCAAAGAATACAGCGGGAGAAATCCCGGACGATGAACGGGTTGACCATCTCAATGGGATACTTGGCCGGGGTGCCTTTAAAATCTTCACCGGTGACCTGATAGCGGTAGGCCAAATCCTGGAGCCGGCAATCCCCCCACACCGGGCAGAGGGCATCGCTGCCGTCATCCTTTTCCACCCCCAGTTGGAACTGGGTCCAGTCACCGTCATCGCGGCCGCGCACGGCGCAGTTGTGGTTGCCCGAAGAGAGCATCAGACGCAGCGTCTCCTTACGAGAGGCCACCACTTTGGCCGACTCGGTGCGCACCACCATGTTGGCGGCCGCAGGGGTGGAACAGGCCGTCATCAGATTTTCGGCGCCTTCGACTTCCACCACACAGATCCGGCAGGCGCCGGTGGGCGTGGCCCCCTTCAGATAACACAGGGTCGGGATATCGATATCCGCCCGTCGGGCCACCTCAAGGATTGTCTCTCCCGGCTCGAAGGGAAGTTCGTTTCCGTTGATCACCATCAAGTCTGTCTGTTCCATAGGTCAGGCACTCCTTTGGAGAAGGTCCAATTGACGTGGTTTGGCATTCGCTTCGATTGAGGGTATTCGGACAGTTTTTTCTATAAAATGTCGCCGGTTTTGTCAATCCGGGAATGCCGAGTCGGTACCTTCAGATAGATTACCGCACCCAGGATGCTGCCGGCTAAATCGGCCATGACATCCATGAGTTCTGCCTGACGCGCCGCCACCAGGGATTGATGAAATTCATCACTCAGCCCGTACAGGGTGGCAAAACCGATTCCCAGCAGCATTAATTGCCACCCGGATAGCCGTCCGGGCCAGGTCCAGCGGCAAGCCCGGACAAACAGCGCCGCCAGCAGGCCGTAGGCGGCCAGATGCAGCGCCTTGTCTTTCAATGGGAAAGAAGGTCCCATATCGGGCGAGGGAAAGCATGACTGCAGGAAAATCGCCAGGCAGAGGAGGATTACCGGCAGCCATAGGAAAAATTTATTGTGGCGATCGAGCATGGATTTATTTTTCAAACAGATCCAGCTCCAACCGCCGCTCGGCCACATGGGCCGTCACCTGTTCCATAAACCGGTCCATAGGAATGCCGTAGCGCACGCTGCCGTCCAGGGTACGCACGGAGACGGTACCGGCCTCCTTTTCCTTGCCGCCACAGGTGAGAATCAGCGGGGTCTTGGCCAGTTGGGCTTCGCGAACCTTGCGGTTGAGGCTTTCGGTGCGATCATCCACTTCGACCCGCAGCCCCGCCTGAATCATGGTATTTGCCACCTCTTCGGCAAAGGGAATCAGATCGTCGTTGATGGGCAGCAGCACCGCCTGAACCGGAGCAAGCCAGAGGGGAAACTTGCCGGCAAAATGCTCGATAAGAACCCCCAGGAACCGTTCGATGGAGCCGAACACCGTGCGGTGCAGCATAATGGGCCGGTGCTTCTCGTTGTCCTTGCCCACATAGGTCAGATCGAAGCGCTCGGGCAGGCTCATGTCCAGTTGAATGGTTCCGCACTGCCAGGTGCGGCCCAGAGCGTCCTTGATGTGCAGGTCGATCTTGGGCCCGTAAAACGCACCGTCGCCCTCGTTGATAAGGTAGTCCCGGCCATAGGCGTCCAGGGCGGCGCGCAATCCTTCGGTAGCGACCTCCCACTGCTCGTCGGATCCGATGGATTTTTCCGGCCGAGTGGACAGCTCCAGATGGAAGTCGAGGCCGAACTGGCTGTACATTTTCTCTTCGAGTCTTAAAAGATCGAGAATTTCCGACTGGATCTGATCGGCCATCATGTAAAGGTGGGCATCGTCCTGGTGAAAGGACCGCACCCGGAAAAGGCCATTGAGCACGCCGGACATCTCGTGGCGGTGCACCAGACCAATCTCCGCCACCCGCAGGGGCAGCTCGCGATAAGAATGGGGACGGGTGCCGAACAAAAGCATTCCGCCCGGGCAATTCATCGGCTTGATGGCATATGCCTCGTCGTCCACCTCGGTGGTGTACATGTTCTCGCGGTAGTTTTCCCAATGGCCGCTCTTCTCCCACAAGGAGCGCTTTAAAATAATGGGCGTCTTGGTTTCCACATACCCGGCCTCGCGATGGGCCTCGCGCCAGAAATCCAGCAGCGCGTTCCAGACCGCCATCCCTTTGGGGTGGAAAAAGGCCATTCCCGGCGCATCGTCATGGAAGCTGAACAGGTCCATGGCCGTGCCGATCTTGCGGTGATTGCGCTTTTTGGCTTCCTCGATAAATTCCAGGTGAGCCTTGAGCTGCTTCTTGTCGAAAAAGGCGGTGCCGTAAATCCGCTGAAGCTGGGCCTTGGACTGGTCGGCCCGCCAGTAGGCGCCGGACACCCGCATCAGTTTGAACGCGCGCACAAAGCCGGTGTGCGGTACGTGCGGCCCCCGGCACAAATCGGTAAAATCGCCCTGTTTATAAAACGAAATGGTGCCGTCGGCCAACTCGGAGATCATCTCGGTTTTATAGGGTTCGTCCTTGTAGAATTCCAGGGCGTCGGCTTTGGAAACCTCATGGCGCACCACTGGAATCTTGGCTTTGACGATGCGTTTCATCTCAGCCTCGATCTTGGGAAAAGCCTCTTCGGAGAGCGGCTGCATATCGATATCATAGTAAAAGCCGTCTTCCACCACCGGCCCAATGGTGAGCTTGGCGTCGGGATAAACATGCATCACCGCCTGGGCCATGATGTGGGCGGCGCTGTGGCGCATGATTTCAAGGGCTTCCGGATCACGGGTGGTAATCAGGCGCACCGCTGCATCGTTTTCGATGGTTCGATTCAAATCCACAAGCTGACCGTCAACTTCCATGGCCACGCATTCACGGGCCAGTCCTTCCGAGATACTCTTGGCAACGGCCAATCCCGTGGGCTGGTCTTCAAAGGGCTTTCGACTTCCATCGGGAAGTGTGATATGTATCATATTCCTGTTCGCTTTCCTGTAACGGTTATGCGTGGAACCGGCTGATAGCCAGCCAACAATTTATTGATAAAAAAACAACTTACGAGTTTTAAGGAAAAACCCCCTGCGGGTCAAGCAAAAAAAAATGAACCCTGTTGACGAGCCATCCTTCCAACTGATCCAGACACCAGCCGACCTGAACGCATTCGCCCATCGCATTCGCCGGGAAAAAATGCTCGGCGTCGATCTGGAAGCGGATTCCATGTTCCATTACAAAGAAAAGGTGTGCCTGCTGCAGATGGCCGGCAATGGCGAAAATGTGGTCATCGATCCTCTGGAAGTCAACGACCTGTCGCCGCTGGCACCCATATTTAAAAACAAAAGCGTCTGCAAGGTGCTGCACGGGTCGGATTACGATGTACGCTCCCTGTACCGGGATTTTTCCATCGAGATCGACAATCTGTTCGACACCCAGTTGGCCAGTATGTTCCTGGGAGAACAGGAAACCAGTCTGGGCGCGGTGGCCAACCGGCGATTCGGCGTGGTCATGGACAAACGCTACCAGAAAAAAGACTGGTCCCAGCGTCCGCTGCCCGCCGGCATGATCGAGTACGCCGCGTCCGACGCCGTCCACCTGATTCCCCTGGCCCGCATGCTCATGGAAGAGTTGGAGGCCAAAAACCGCCTGGAATGGGTCGAAGAGGAGTGCGCCCTGCTGGCCGGTGTTCGACAGGTGGAAAATGGAGAGGAACCGCTGTTTCTGCGCTTTCGCGGCGCCGGCCGCATGCAACGGCGCAACCTGGCGATCCTGGAGGGACTGTTGCAGTATCGCCGGAAACTGGCCATGAAAAAGGACCGCCCCCTGTTCAAGGTCTTTTCCAACAAATCGCTGCTGACCATCGCCAACGAAATGGCGGATACGCCCGAGGCGCTGGATCGCGCCGGCTGTCTGAGCGCTAAACAGATCCGCATCTACGGCAAAACCATCGCCGAGGTGGTTAAAAAAGCCAAGGCGATTCCGACCAAAAATCTTCCGGTCTATCCACGCAAGCGGCGGCCGAAAGTATCGCCCAGGGTCCCGGACCGTATCAAGGCGATAAAAACCTGGCGCGACCGCGTGGCCGCCGAGTTGGAACTGGACCCCGCCCTTTTGTTCAACAAGGCTTTGATGACCGCAATAGCCGTCAAAAAGCCTACCGGTATCGATCAGCTTCGTGAGGTGGACGGCATCCGCAATTGGCAGGTGAAGGCATTCGGGAAAGAAATTCTCAAGGTTTTGGCGGACGTGCCGTGAAGGGCTTGGCGCCAGGTCTGCATTTCATCGCTGAATTTTAATCTTGTCCTGAACCCGCTGCACTGGGGTCGATTTAACCGAACCCACCGTTCAATGCGTCATTAGACCAATTTCGCGGATTATTGACGATGATGGATGTTCGGTTTATTTTCAATTATCCATGTGGCCCGCAATTCATTGGCGATTCGTTATCATCGTAGGGGCGGACACACAGGTCCGCCCCTACGGTTTTCATGGTAAAATGAATGTTAACCGGGCTCCGTTTTAACCACCTTATACCATTCATGTTACCCGCAATTCATACAAAATGGTGCACTCCGGCACCGATTGGCCGTCATAACGGATCAAAACCCCGCCGAAGGACCGGCCCATGGCACAATTGACCACCACGGTTTTCCCGAGGTTTTCGATACCGGCTTGTTCATGGATATGGCCGCAGACCACCAGTGCGGGTGCACGGCGCTCCACCAGCCGTTTCACGGCCCGGCTGCCGGCATGGAACCGGCCCAGCACCCGGTCCCGGACACCGTAAGGCGGCGGATGGACCACTAGGACGTCACCGGGCTTTAGCAGATCAGACAATCGGTCCATGAGGACACTCTCGGCAAGGCCCAGGCGTGAGTGAAATGGCAGCGGAATGGTTCCGCCCACGCCCACGAAACCGACATCGTTAAAAATCTTGCGCGTGGCGTGCAGGTTTTGCAGTCGGGAGGTCCGGGCAAAGGAGGCCTCCAGCCGCCGGCTGTCGCTGTTCCCCCGAATGAAAAAAGTCGGCACTGGAAGACGGCTAAGCGGCCCAGCCACTTTATCAGGCCGCATGCGGCGGGAAAGGTCGCCGGCCAGTATCAGCAGATTCGGCCGGTGGGCGGCGACATGGGTTTCAACGGCAGCAACGCGTTCCGGACGCCCGTGAAGGTCGGCGGCAGCGAAAATCAGCACAGGCAATCTCCCGTCACTTTCTATAGCGTGGTTACAAATTATATTGACACAATACACATACATTGTATCGGCGTTCTGTCAAGTCCTCCAGAATCGCCTTGACAGGCAAGCCGCATTAAGGAACACATGCAAACATGCCTTCGCAAAGCAATATCCATACATCCTTGAAGCGTTTCTTCATCCCCCCGGAAATGGTCGATGCGGCCTGCCCGGAGATCACCGGCTCCGAGGCCGGCCACATCTGCCGGGTGCTGCGTCTTTCCGCCGGGGATGAAGTCGAACTTTTCGACGGCACGGGCACCGGCTACCGGGCCCAGATTGTATCGGCAAGCCCGGACCAGGTGCGGTTTTCCATTGTCGAGTCCTACCCGCTGACCACCGAATCCCCTGCCCGCATCACCCTGGCCCAGGGATTTCTCAAGGAAAGCAAAATGGACGACCTGATCCGCCCCCTGACGGAACTGGGCATCCATTGCTGGCGCCCGTTCTACGCGGTGCGCTCGGTCTCGCGCCCCAAAGCCAGGGGCCTGGAAAAGCGGCTGGACCGCTGGCAAAAAAAAGCCCTGGAGGCGGTCAAGCAGTGCCGCCGTGGCCGTATTCCGACCACTGAGCCGGCCGACTCCCTGCTGGAAGTTCTTGATGCGTCGGACGGCTTCGATCTCAAAATTTTTTTCTGGGAAGGAGAACCGCTGGCGGTAAAGCTGCCCGAACAGTCCCCGCCCTCTCCCCGCTCGATCCTGGCCGTGGTGGGGCCGGAAGGCGGTTTTTCAGAAGAGGAGGTGCAGATGGCCAGAGAACGCGGTTTTCTCATTTTCGGGTTGGGACCGCGCATCCTGCGGGCACAAACCGCGGCTTTGGCGGCTTGTACGGTTTTACAATACCGCTTTGGTGATATGGGTGATGGATGTGAACGGTGACCCGTGAACAGTGAACGGAAAACGGAATTGGCATTGAGGGATTCAGGAATTGGGGAATTGCTAACATGGATTGACGGTTCACCGATCACCGTCCACTGCCAATCATCCCGAAACGAATAACAAGGAGCGACAAACCGTGAACCAATCATGGCACACCCACAACCCTAATGGCGAATACCGCGTCATCGTCACCAAAACACTGCCCGGCAGTCGCTGGATCGATATTCTCGCCGCCGCCGATTGCCGGGTGGAAGTCTATCAGGAGAAGTCGGTATTGAATATCGAAGCCATCCGGGCCGCCATGGGCAATCGCTGCCATGGGGCCATCGGCCAGCTCACCGAGACCTGGGGAGAAGCGCTTTTCACGGCGCTCAAGGCTGCCGGGGGCACCGCTTACAGCAACTATGCGGTCGGCTATAACAACGTCGACCTGGAAGCAGCCACCCGGGCGGGCATTCCGGTGGGCAACACGCCGGGCGTGTTGACCGAAACCACGGCGGAAATGGCTGTCGCGCTCACGTTTGCAGCGGCCCGGCGCCTGGGCGAGGCCGAGCGTTTCATGCGGGCGGGCTGCTACACCGGCTGGCTTCCCGATCTTTTCCTGGGCAGCCTGCTCAACGGCAAAACCTTGGGCATCATCGGGGCCGGCAGGATCGGTGCCACCTATGCCCGCATGATGGTTCAGGGGCATGGCATGTCGGTGGTCTATTACGATTTGGGCGACAACCCCGGATTAGAGAATTTCGTTTCCGAATTCAGCAAATTCCGTGACACCCAGGGATTGCCACCGGTTACCTGCCGACGCGCCGAAAACCTGGAGGACTTGCTGAAAGCGGCGGACTGCGTGAGCATTCACACTGTTTTGGACGACAGTACGCACCATCTCATCGACGCCCACACTCTCGGTCTGATGAAAACCGATGCCATCTTGATCAATACCAGCCGCGGCCCGGTCATCGACGAAGCCGCTCTGGTCGAACATTGCCACAGCCACCCGGATTTTCGCGTCAGCCTGGACGTCTTCGAGAACGAACCGGCCATGGCCCCCGGTCTGGCTGAATTGGACAATGTGATCGTCGTCCCGCATATCGCCTCGGCCACCCGCTGGACCCGCGAAGGCATGGCCATCCTGGCGGCCTGCAACGTGGCCGGCCTGCTGCGCGGCGATCCGCTATGGAAAAAGCCGGACATCCTGCCATTTCTTGGCGACCACCCCCCGCGGGCAATCCCCAGCATCGTCAATGCCGAGGAATTGGGGTTAAACACTTGACCGAAAATTTTTTATTCACCGCAGAGGCGCAGAGAGCACAGAGGTTTTTTTAAAAGCTTGAAATGCAGGCCCTTTAATCTCTGCATCTAGTTGGCCAGTACAGCATCCGTCTGCCGGACCGACTCCACCGCGCTGCGATCCGGGCGAACGATGGCGGTATCCAGATGCATGGGTTGGAAATCGCGGGCTTTGTCCCGTCGGGGGATGACGGCGTCGAGACCGCACATTTCGGAGGCAAACACGAAAGTCCCGTTGTCGCCGCCGATGACGCCAGGCCGGAGTTTCTTGCGGTCCTGAACCATAAAAAGCGTCATGTCCGGCAGGCAGCCGATCACGCAATTCGGGCCGTCGATAATCAGGTTTCGGCAGGCATATTTCAGATGGGTGAGAAAAGCGGCGTCCGGATGGCTTCGCAGGGCCTCATCGGTCAACGGCGTTATGCCATGCTTGTAGCAGGCCAGATCCAGTCCCAGGTAATCGACGAAGTAGTGAAGGCTGTGGGTGAACACTTCCGAATCGGACACATACCCCGTGTACCCCACAAATTTTCGGGAAAGAAGAAATTCTCGATTCTGGATAAAGGCGGTATTTTCTCCGTTGGTCATGGTCGAATACCCCTCCAGAAAAAAGGGGTGGCAGGCGTAAAGGTCGATTTCGTGATTGGTGTTCTGCCGGCCCTGCAGCAGGATCAGACGCGCCGTCAGGTCCTTGCGGTCCAGTTGAAGATAGTCGGCCACCGCCACCGGGTCGCCGACTTCCTTGATCATGATCGTATCCGGCCAAAATGAAAAAACGGCCATGTCCTTTTCCGCCTTGCCCATTTCCCTCAATTCCAGACGAATCGGCATCAGGCGCTGCAACAATTCACTTTCCGAGGTTTCTTCCCATTCCACGGGATAGTCGTAGGCACGCACCAGGTAGACGTCCCGCTCGGGTACGCCGGCCGGCCGGCGGCCATTGGTTTTGAAGGTAATCTTGTACTTGGTGGTGAACCCCTTGCCCATCATAAACCGGTCCAGCCGCTTGAGCCCTGCCGAAGAAAAGATGCCCGACAGCACCGGAATATTTTTCATGTTGGCGAACGGGCCGCCGATGTCCCGCAAAAGCATGCCGACACCCGATCCGTCATAGCCTTCACGCATGGCGGCAAGGCCGGCGATGGCCGTTTCCGGGGAGACAGGATCGCGACTCGTGATGGCGAGCAACCGGCACATATGGAACCTCCTCGTCGGGATTGCAAATCACATTCGCTTTAATAATTTTATCAATTTTATTTTAGTTCTGCTAAATGTCAATATAAAATCACCTACTCGGCGGCGCCTCTTAACAAAGCATTGAAAAGTCAACTTCTCCATTGTACCATTCGGCCATGGAAAAACGTGACCAGAACACCTACGATGGTTACATCAAAGCGTTGACGGATATCAGCCGGGCCATCACTTCGGATCTTTTTCTGGAAGATCTGCTCAAGCTCATTGTCATGGTGACGGCCAAGGTCACCGGGGTCGAAATCTGCTCCCTATGGCTCGTCGATGAAAACGAAAAGCCCCCTAAAATCAAACTGAAAGCCACGCAGTCCATCGATCCGGAATACGTCAAGGACCGCTCCTTGAATTTAAGCGAAGGCGTGGTCGGGCATGTGGTGACCCACAAAAGGCCGATCACCATCAAAAACGTGCTCCGCAGCAAGCGGTTCAAGGAAAAGGAAATGGCCCGTAAGCTGAGACTGGTTTCCATGGCGAGCGTTCCCCTTCAACTCAAAGACCAGCGGATCATCGGGGTGCTCAACTGTTTCACGGCGAACCCGCACACCTTTTCCAGGACCGAAATCAATCTCCTGACCGCAGTCGCCAACCAGGCCGCGCTGGCCATCATGAATACGGAACTCATGCTCAAAGCCCAGGTCATTCAGGAGGAACTGGAATCCCGAAAGCTCATTGAAAGGGCCAAGGAGATTCTGGTTCGCCGTAGAGGGTTGGATGCCAACAGTGCATTTCGTTGGATTCAGAAGAGAAGTATGGATAGCCGGAAATCCATGCGAGCGGTTGCCGAAGCCATTTTGCTGTCCGAGGATTTGGGATATTACTCCAGCATTCCTCACGCCCTCAAAAAAGATTACGAGTAAGCCATACTTAACTTACCACTTGACATTAACCACTTTTGTTGATAGCTGACTATCTGAATTCAGCGAATTTTATTTTTACACAATGGCGTGTAAAAATAAAAGGAATTGACAAAGGCGTCTGTAAGTTACCCCGAATCGGGGAAGACGCCTTTTTGGGTTTTGGCCAGGCGGCCTTCCTCTTATAGGAAGGCCGCCTTTTTTTGTGGCAGCATTGCCGGTCGGCTCGCACGAGTGGCATAGCGGTGTAACGTCAAACAGGTAAGGAAAGGAATCATGAATCTTCAAAGACCCAATGCAAACGAAGCCCTCGAAACCAAAAACCGTTCTCGTGACGTCGCCCCGCAGTCCGGGCTGTGCAGCCGGTGCGTGGATGGCTGCAAAGGCAACTGCGACCTGTTCAGAGCTACGTTCAGGGGGCGGGAACTGCTCTATCCGCAGCCCTTCGGCAGCATCACTGCCGGCGCGGACAAGGACTACCCGGTCGACTACTCCCATCTGAATATCAACGGCTACGCAATGGGTGCCAATGGCATCGATCCCAACCCCGACGACGCCACCTTCCCCAACGTGGACACTGAGACCGTCTTTGGCGTCGACAGCAAGGTCAAGATGAAAGTACCGATCTTCACTGGTGCCTTAGGCAGCACGGAAATTGCGAGAAAAAACTGGGAGCACTTCGCCATTGGCGCGGCCATCAGCGGCATTACCCTGGTGTGTGGCGAAAACGTCTGCGGCATTGACCCGCAACTTGAATTCAACAGCAATGGAAAAGTAGCAAAATCGCCGGAAATGGACCGCCGGGTCAAAGAATATCGACGCTACCATGAAGGGTACGGAGACATTCTGGTGCAGATGAACGTGGAAGACACCCGTAACGGGGTGGCGGAATATGTCATCGAAAAGCTGGGCGTCGAAACCATCGAGCTGAAATGGGGCCAGGGGGCCAAATGCATCGGCGGAGAAATCAAGGTCAACAGTCTGGAAAGGGCCATCGAGCTGAAAAAGCGCGGCTACATCGTTACTCCCGATCCGGAAGTCCCGGCTTTCCAGGCTGCCTTCAAGGCCGGACCGTTGAAGCAGTTCGAGCGCCACTCCCGATTGGGCTTCATCGATCAGGAAGACTTCATGGCCGAAGTGGATCGGCTGCGTCAACTCGGTGCCAAACGTATCACCTTGAAAACCGGGGCCTATCCCATGCGCGAACTGGCCATGGCCATCCGCTGGTCAAGCGACGCCAAAATCGACCTGCTTACCATTGACGGGGCCCCCGGAGGAACGGGCATGAGTCCCTGGAGAATGATGTGCGAATGGGGCGTTCCGTCCATCTACCTGCACTCCATGGCTTATGAAATGTGCGACCGACTGGCCCAAAAGGGCAGACCGGTGCCGGACATCGCCTTTGCCGGCGGTTTTTCCTCCGAAGATCATGTTTTCAAGGCCCTGGCCCTGGGCGCTCCCTATTGCAAAGCCGTCTGCATGGGACGAGCCCTGATGATTCCGGGGATGGTCGGCAAAAACACCGAGAAATGGTTGCGGGGGGAACAGGGCGGACTCCCATCGACGGTATCCAAATTCGGAACGACCAAGGAAGAAATCTTCATGAATTATGAGGTGCTCAAGGAAAAATACGGGTCCGAAGTCGCTTCGCTGCCCCTTGGTGCCGTGGGAATCTTCAGTGCAGTGGATAAAATCAAGGTGGGCCTGCAGCAGATCATGGCCGGATCCAGAAACTGGAAAGTGGAATACATCTCCCGCAACGATATTTTTTCATTGACTGAAGAGTGTGCCTCCGTAACGGGCATCCCCTATGTCATGAACGCCTATCGGGAAGAAGCATTGAAGATTATCGATGCATGATCGTCCCGAAAGGGTGCAGTAAGAATAAATATAAGGGGCGGTTCCCACCGCCCCTTATTTAGTTTATCTCATCTTTTGATTTATTTTTCAGTTTCAGTTATATAATCAGGCGTCGTTGTTTTCCAACCCTCACAGACCTGAACCGGCTGTCAGCCAATGGAAAAAGGAAACAAGGCGCAGATGACTGGACTGCAAAATGCCCCGGCCAAAGAATTTTGTAGCCATTTCAAAATGTTCCACGAAATGATGCCGTTCAAGGTTCAAGAAATTCTCTTGGTATCGAGCCCCTACGATGCCTTCATCATGGAAGAAGACGGCAGCCTCGCATCAAGAATTATAAACGAATACAGCGGATTGAACTTAAGCCACCCACCACGGGTCACCCGGACCGCTTCGGCTCGGGAAGCCCTTGCCGTTCTTAAAGAAAAAACCATCGATCTGGTCATTACCACGCCGCATTTAGATGAAATGGATGCCTTTTCCTTCTCACTCCAGATCAAGGCAGCCGCACCGGAACTGCCCGTCATTCTGCTGAGCCATAGCCCGCGGGGGGTGTTTCCGCTGCCCGAAAATCGGGATTGCAGCGGCATTGACAAGGTCTTTATTTGGTCGGGGAACTCGGATCTGCTTCTGGCGCTGGTAAAAAACACCGAGGACCATCTGAATGTATCCAATGACACCGTGAACGCCAAAGTTCGGGTATTGGTCCTTGTTGAGGACTCCCCCGTTTATTATTCCTCTTTTTTACCCCTGATCTATAGAGAAATTGTAAAACAGACTCAGGCGGTGCTCGGTGTCGGGCTGAATGAAGAACATCGCCTATTGCGAATGCGATCCCGGCCCAAAATCCTTCTGGCGAACACGTACGATGATGCCTTGGCGCTTTGCACCCGTTACCAGGAGTATCTTTTGGGCATTATCTCAGATACACGGATTCCCAAAAACGGCCGGTTAACCAAGGACGCGGGATTTTTGCTTCTCTCCAAACTCAAAAATGAGATACCGGACCTTCCGATGCTGCTTCTCAGTGCCGAATCGGCCAACCGTAAGCGGGCCGTACGCATCCCGGCAGTTTTTCTCGACAAAAATGCACCGAACCTGCTTTCCGAACTCCATGATTTTTTTATGGATCATTTGGGTTTCGGGGATTTCGTTTTCCGCATGCCCGACGGAAAGGAAATTGCCCGAGCTTCGGATCTTCGATCACTGCAAGCCCAGCTGCCGGAAATACCGGAGGCGTCTTTGTGGCATCATGCCCGCAGGAACCATTTTTCGAATTGGATCATGGGGCGATCCGAAATCGCCCTGGCATCCAGGTTCAGAGAGGTCCACGCCCGGGATTTTCAGGACACGCAATCCTTACGAAGCTATATTATCGCCGGCATCAAAGAAATGCGCAAATGGCAACAGAAGGGCGTTGTCGCCCAGTTCAGCAAAGAGGGTTTCGATGCCAGGATAATGGATTTCGTGAAAATCGGCCAAGGCTCCCTGGGTGGCAAGGCCCGGGGCCTGGCTTTTTTGTTAGCTCTGTTGCAACAGGACATGAGCATTTATGAGAAATTTCCCGGTATCGACATCCGGATACCCCAAACGCTCGTAATCAGCACGGACGGATTCGAGGCCTTCATTGCGCACAACAATCTCAGGAGGCTTGCCGGGCAAGCGCTTCCCGACGATGTCATAAAACAATTATTTCTCAAAGCTGTCCTGCCCGACTGGCTGGTTGAAAATCTGAAAGCGTTCCTGGACCAGGTCGACTACCCTCTTTCGGTCCGTTCGTCGAGTCTGCTGGAAGACGCCCAGTTTCAGCCCTATGCCGGTCTGTATGAAACCTATATGATCCCCAACAATCATCGATCTCTCAACCGCCGGCTCGACCATCTGGTAACCGCCGTAAAGCTGGTATATGCGTCGACTTTCTACGAGGGACCGCGCGCCTTTTCCAAAGCGACCGGGAACGCCCCTCAGGAAGAAGCCATGGCGGTAATTGTTCAAGAGCTTGCCGGCCGATCCTACGGCGACTTTTTCTATCCGGCGATTTCCGGGGTCGCCCAATCTCACAACTTTTATCCGATTCCACCGATGAAGCCGGAGGAAGGCATTACGCACATTGCTTTGGGTTTGGGGAAAACAGTGGTCGAGGGCGAAAAAACCGTCCGATTTTCTCCACGGTATCCTTCCATTCTACCTCAGTTTTCGGTTATCGATGACATCCTCAAAAATTCTCAGCACCGCTTTTATGCGTTGAGAGTCAGGAACTATCCGGAAAAGTTGGACTTCGAAACCAACGGCAACCTCGAACGCCGCACGATGGACGATGCTCTTCAGGAGGCCCCTGTTCTATCCCTGTCCAGCACCTACGTACCCGACGAACATCGGATTCGCGACACCAGTACCGTCCAAGGTGTAAAGGTTCTTACCTTTGCCCAAGTCCTCAAATACGGATCTTTCCCTCTTCCGGAACTGCTCGCTGAAATCCTGGAATTGGGAAGAAGGGGAATGGGGTGCCCCGTGGAAATCGAGTTTTCCGTCACCCTTGGATCGAAGGGGAGCCGAAAAAACGCGTTTCATCTTCTCCAGATTCGTCCCATGGTTACCGGAGAAGGCCGTTTTGAAGTCCGAATCAATCCTGATGACCTTCGCAACGCCTTCTGCACCTCCTCGCAGGCGCTGGGCAATGGGAAAAATGAAGAAATTGCAGATATCGTCTATGTCAAACCGGATGCATTCAAAAAAGAAGCGACATTGGAGATGGTGGATGAAATCGGCCAGGTGAACACGGCCCTGGCCAACGACAATCGCCGCTACCTGCTTGCCGGTCCCGGCCGCTGGGGGTCCTCCGACCGTTGGCTTGGCATTCCGGTTCAGTGGCATCACATCTCAGGAGCGGGGGCGATCATCGAATCGAGAGACGCCAATCTCAAGGCAGACCCTTCCCAGGGATCTCATTTTTTTCAAAATATTACTTCCCAGGGCATTTTTTACGTGACGGTTAACGAGGGTTCGGATGATTATCTGGAGTGGAATTGGCTCGACCAACTTCCAGTGGTTCAGGAAATGCCCTATATTCGACATGTCCGACTGGAGCACCCCATCGTAATAAAAATAGACGGGCGGTCATCCCAATGCGTCATGGTGAAACCCGATTGAACCCGATATGGAATTTTCCCTATGGGGCGGCAGGCGGCCACGAGCCGGGTAGCGGCAACCGCTGACAACCATTATAATCGCACGCTCGCTTTGCCGATTTGGATCCCATATCGATGATGCAATGTTAACGAAATGCCTTAACCATTCACTATTTTTTCAAAAGGAGGCGAATATGCCGGACATCCTGAAAACGATCGAAGCCAGAGATCCTGTCGAAAAAGAATTTCACCAGGCCGTTCACGAAGTCATCGAATCGGTGAAGCCGGTTCTGGACCGCAACCCCGAGTACCGTCACAGTGCGATCCTGGAAAGAATCACGGAACCCGAACGCGTCATTATGTTCAGGGTTCCCTGGATGGACGACCAGGGCATGGCCCATGTCAATCGAGGCTTTCGAATCGAAATGAACAGCGCCATCGGACCCTACAAGGGTGGTCTTCGCTTTCATCCTTCGGTCAACCTGAGCATTCTCAAATTCCTGGCCTTCGAGCAGGTGTTTAAAAATGCGCTGACGACCCTGTCCATGGGCGGCGGCAAAGGCGGATCCGATTTCGATCCCAAAGGGAAATCGGATAACGAGGTCATGCGTTTCTGCCAAAGCTTCATGGCGGAGCTGTTCCGCCACATCGGTCCCAACACCGACATCCCGGCTGGAGACATCGGCGTCGGGGCCCGAGAAATCGGCTTTCTTTTCGGCATGTATAAAAAACTGCGCAACGAATTCACCGGGGTGCTCACCGGCAAAAGCCTGGGATGGGGAGGCAGCCTGGTCCGCCCCGAAGCGACCGGTTATGGCTCCGTATACTTCGCCGCAGAAATGCTGGCCACCAAAGAGGAGAATCTCGAAGGCAAGACCTGCCTGGTTTCCGGTTCCGGCAACGTGGCCCAATACACCGTAGAGAAATTACTCGATAAGGGCGGCAAGGTGGTTACCCTTTCGGACTCTTCCGGCTTCATCTATGATGAGGAGGGCATTGACCGCGAAAAACTGGATTACGTCAAACGTCTCAAGAACTTGAGAAGAGGACGGATACAGGAGTATATCGACAAATACTCCGCTGCGGAGTACACCGAGGCGGATTCCACGCTGGACCACAACCCGTTATGGGATCGGTCGGCCGACTGCGCATTCCCCAGCGCCACGCAGAACGAAATCAACGGCAAAGATGCCGACAATCTGATCCGCAACGGCGTCAAACTGGTGTGCGAGGGGGCCAATATGCCCTGCACCCCTGAAGCGATCGATCGCTTTCTGGATCAAAAGTTGCTCTATGCGCCTGGGAAAGCGGCCAATGCCGGCGGCGTTGCGGTCTCCGGTCTCGAAATGGCCCAAAACAGCATGCGGCTCAACTGGACCCGCGAAGAGGTGGACGAACGCCTTCAAATCATCATGGAAAGCATCCATCAGACCTGCCTGGATGCATCGGCGGAATACGGAGATCCGGGCAATTATTTCATCGGCGCCAACATTGCCGGCTTTGTAAAGGTCGTCAACGCCATGCTCGACCAGGGATTGGTTTAATAAAAACTCAATCCATAAAATAGAAACAAATAAGGCGTCTGGTTTAAAAAAAGCCCCTTGCCGTAAACAGCAAGGGGCTTTTGCATATTGCTTCTTTTAAGAGTCTGTGAAGCCTATCCGCGCCACTCCGTATCGTCCACACTGGTCTTGAAATCCGGCTTGACCACTTCGGGAAGTTCCTCGTCGGCCACGGCGGCCTGGTCTTCCGCGGAAGGTTTGCCCACGAAGATCAGACGGTTGCGGGGGCATTTCTCGGCAGCCAGCAGGCACGCGTCCATATTCTCCGGATCGTAGGTTTCGTAATTGATGGTGGACAGGTTGTTCTCCATGCAGAGTACCCCGCCGGACGCCCGCTCGCACGCCTTGCAGCCGATACAGCCCACCTTACAAACGGCCTTGACATCCTTGCCCGTATCCAGGTTGGAGCACTCCACCACCAACATGCGCTCCCTTTTAAAAGGTGCCATGGTGATGATGTTACGCGGGCAGGCCTTGGCGCAGGCCCCGCAGCCGACGCACTTTTCGTAATCCACCCGGGCCAGGCCATCGTCCACATGGATGGCGTCGAAATTACAGGCCCGGGTGCAATCACCGAACCCGAGGCAGCCGTAAATACATCCCTGAATATCGGTCACCAGGTTGGCCGTCGCGCAGCGCTGCTCCCCGTGATATTCAGTTCTTCCCAGACGGTCGCTGTACCGGGCGCCGCAGTGCACCACCGGTCGCCAGGGATAACTGGCCTCCGCTTCCACCCCCATGACCGTCGCCAGCGCTTCTACGACGCTCTCTCCGCCGACGGTACATTTGTTTATGGGTGCATTGTCCAAAACGATGGCTTCGGCGTATTCTCCGCAGCCTACATAGCCGCATCCGCCACAGTTGGCGCCGGGCAGCACATCAATGGCTGCATCCACCCGCGGATCCACTTCCACATGAAAGGCCTGATTGGCCCAACCCAGAATAAACGAAAGCACCAGGGCCATGACCAGCATGGTGCCTGCGGCCAGACCAACGATTACCCAAGACATGATTCCTCCGCGATTCGTTGAACAAGATCATCGACCGGGTCCGCGGTCTGTGAAAGCGACTGCTGCTCCGCTGCCGCCGGCTTACGGGTCAGGGCATCCCTGAGACCCGAATCGACACCCGTGAAGCCCATAAAGGCCATGGCCAGAATACCGCCGACAACCAGGGTGATGGCCGCACCGCGAAAGGGTGCTGGGACGTCGCACAGCTCCAACTCTTCTCGAATACCGGCCATGATGACGATGGCGATGGTGAAACCGACGCCGCCGAAAAAGGCCAGGGTCAGGGACCGCCCCAGATCCCAGCGGTCACCGGGATTGTCCACCCCCACCACGTTGGCCATGATGGTCAGGCAGGCGAATAAAATGGCACAATTGGTGGTGATCAGGGGCAGGAAAACGCCGAACGCCTTGTACAGCAAAGGGAAAAAGCGGCGCACGTACATCTCCACGAACTGCACCGAAGAGCTGATGGCGAAAATGTAGACGATGTAGCATAAAATCGTCAGATCCACGCCGGCGGCGGCCTCCGCCGGCATGAACAGTCCGGCGACCCATCGGGTCAAGGGCGCACCGGGCATCAACACGAAGGTGGTGATCGTCCAGGAAATGAAAGCGGCGATGGTGATGACGAAAGTCACCGCCGCGCCCATGCCAACAGCCATGCTCACCCGTCGGGAAACGCCGATGAAGGGGCAGATGCCCACGAAATAATGAAGTACGAAGTTGTTGATCAACGCCGCACCCAGAGCGATAAGCAGAATATCGATTAGATAATTCATGAATTTTGTCCCTATGCTTTTCGTGTATCAGCAAGCCAGTTCACCAGCCCCAGCAACAGGCCGAAGGTGAGAAAGGCACCGGGCGGCAGCACCATGATCACCCAATCCGGCCAGACAGCCGGCAACAGCCGGATTCCGAACAGGGCTCCGGTTCCCAAAATCTCGCGGATGGCGGCAATACTGCAAAGCGCCAGGCCGAATCCCAGGCTCTGCCCCACGGCGTCGGCAGCCGCCGTAAAGGGAGACTGCTTGGAAGCGCAGACCTCGCATCGGCAGATGATGATGCAGTTAACGATGATCAACGGGATATAGGGTCCCAAGGTCTTGCTCATCTGATAGAGATAGGCGGCCAGCAGGCGGTCGGCGATGGTCACGAAGGTGGCGATGGTCAGGGTGAAGACCACGATGCGCAGATGCGGTTTGAGCAGATTGCGAATCAGGCTGGTGATCACGTTGGCGCACAGAAGCACAAACCCCACGGCAGCGGCCATGGTGACGGCGGCATTCAGGCCGTTGGTTACCGCCAGGGTGGGGCACAGGCCCAGAAGCTGCCGATAGACAGGGTTCTCCGGAAGGATCCCGTTGATGAAGCGCTCGGTGGCGGTGGGTTGGTCAGCCATTGTTGTCCTTCCCTTTCTTCATTTCGGTCAACGGCGAGCGCAGATCGCCGATGGCCGTGTTGATCATGGCGGTGACGCTGTTAGAAGAGATGGTGGCGCCGGTAACCGCATCGATCTCGCCCGGTTGCGCGGCTCCGCCTTTGACCACCACCAGGGCACTGCTGGTCGGTGCACCGATGAACTGGCCGCGCCAATCCGCAGTGACAATCTTGTTGCCCAACCCGGGCGTCTCTTTCTGATCGAGAACGAACAAGCCGGTCAGGGATTTCAGGTCCGGGGAAAGCCCCACCAGCAGTTCGATGGCATCGGCATACCCCTGCCCCTTGATTTTGACCACCCAGCCGCGGAGCTCGCCGGCATAGCGCGCTTCGTAGACGCTGTATGTTTTCGCCTGGCCCGCCTTGTCAACGGCCACCCGGTGGTTGGCGACCTCCAGGCTCTGGTTCTGGGCCGCCATTTTTTCGGCCAGATCCTTTCCCAGCACCAGTTCGGGAACCTTTTCCAGGGTTTCGTTGATTTTATTGGTCTCGATGATCGGCCCCAAGGCCAGTTGCACACCGGCCAGCGAGATCCCGAAACTGACCGCCAGCAGCAGCACCAGCCATGCCTGTACGAGACTGCTCGTCTTCAACTTCTCGGCAAACGTCTTTTTCTCAATGTCACTATTCATCTTTTGGGTATCCCAATTCTCAATGATCAAATCTCATCTGGAAGTGGTAGTTCGAGGTTTAGGACAAGGCCGCAGCGAAATTGAAACTAACGGCGAAGCCGTCCTCCGTAGGAAGCGTAGCAGCGCTACGTTGAGGATTTCAATGCAGCGAGAACGCCGGCCTGGACCGCGAGATGTCGCTTCCAACTATTTGCCGCCAAACGGTGTGGGTATACTCCACCGATTAATCAGCGGCGTCAGTGCGTTCATCAATAAAACGGCAAACATTACACCTTCCGGATATCCGGAAAAAAGCCGCAGAACCATGATCAAAAACCCGGTCCCCAGTCCGAAAACGAACTTGCCTTTGGGCGTCAGGGGGCTGGACACCGGGTCCGTGGCGATGAAAAAGGCTCCGAAAAGAACGGAACCGCCCAGGATATGGTGCAGCACCGTCCATCCGTCGGCCGGGCCGATCCAATCCGCCAGACCGCCGATTACCGCCACCGCCAGTAAAAGGCCCGCCGGAATTTCCCAGGAAGCGGTCCGTCGAACGATCAAGTAAAGTCCGCCCAGGATACAGGCCAGGGCGCTGGTTTCTCCCAGACTGCCGTTGGTGGTCCCCCAGAAGAGTGCGGCCATCGGGGTAACCACGCCGTTCATCTTGTAGGCGTTCATGGGAGTGGCCTGGGAAATGGCGTCCACGGCGCTCTGAACGTCTTCGAATCCCGATGCGGCCAGTGCCCCGGCAAAGGAGATCATCACGAACGCCCGGCCCACCATGGCCGGATTGAACAGGTTCATGCCCAGACCGCCGAAAAGGACCTTTCCGATCCCGATGGCCACAAAGGCGGCAATCGCGCCCACGTACCAGGGGGCCGTACCGGGCATGGACATGGCCAGAATCACGCCGGTAACGATGGCCGAACAGTCTTTCAAGGTCGTCGCGCGGCCACGCATCCTGACGAAAAGCAGTTCCGCCGACAGCGCTCCGGCGACGCAGACGGCCAACTGAAAAAGAGCGTATCCCCGGAAAACGAACAAGGACATGGCCACCACCGGTGCCAGGGCGATCAGCACATCTACCATCATCTTCCGAGTACTGGATGCCGTCTGGACCAGATGGGGCGAGGGGGATACGTGAATAACCGGTGGTGCCGGTTCGTTCGAATCGGTAACGGGGGAGGTACTTTCCTGCATATTCGTTTTTTTCTCCATTATCCTTCCCTTAACCCCGGTCTGCGGCCACGACCCGGGCCTTGCCGGCCCGAATCAGCTGGACCAGAGGAATGTGGGCCGGGCATGTGTACGCACAGGAGCCGCATTCGAAACAGGCCATGATGTTGTATCGTCGGGACAAGGCGATGTCCTGATGTCGGGATGCCATGGCGATCTTGGTCGGCACCAGATTCATGGGACAGGCATCCACGCACTTGCCGCAGCGTACACAGGCACTCTCTTCGCCGGCCCTGACCTCCTCTTTCGACATCACGGTGAGGCCGCCGGCACCCTTGGTAACCGGTGTATCGGGGTTAGAAAAAGCAAACCCCATCATGGGGCCGCCGGCCACCAGACGGGCGGCATCGGGCGTCAGACCGCCGCAGAACGCGATGAGGGAACCAAAGGAAATCCCGATGGGAGCCAATACGTTGGAAGGATTGGCAATCCCGCCGCCAGTAACGCTGATCACCCGGTGGGTCAGCGGTTTTTTGTGAATCACGGCCCGGGCGACGGCCGCCATGGTCGCCACATTGCTGATGGCCACCCCCACGTCGGCGGGCAACCCCCCCAGGGGGATCTGACGCTTGAGCACCGCGTAGGTCAAATGCTTCTCGCTGCCCTGTGGATATTTGGTTTTCATCACCGCGACCTGTATGCCGGTGCCGTCGGCCGCTTTTTTTATGGCCTCCACCGCCGGCATCTTGTTGTCTTCGATGCCGATGACGATGCGCTCGGCGCCCACACTGCGGGCGGCCAACAGGGCGCCGGTGACGATGGGAGCCGGAGCTTCTACCATCAGACGGTAGTCGGACGTGAGGTAGGGCTCGCACTCGCAGCCGTTGACGAGCAGGGTGTGAACCGGCTTTTTGTCGTTGGGGGAAATTTTGACGTGGGTGGGAAAGGCCGCCCCCCCCAACCCCACCAGGCCGGCATCGCTGATGTCGTGACTGATCTGGGCCGGATCGTAGGCATCCAGACCGGTCGTCGGCCAGCTGCCCCCGAAGATCTCGTCCCAGAGGTCCTGCCCGGCAGGAATTTCGCCTTCCGCCTTGATCGGAACCGTGTCCATATGCCGGCCGTTGGCCAGGGTAGCCCGCACGAACCGCTGAACGACACCGGGAACCGAGGCGTGCAGGGAGGTGGACACAAAGCTTTTTCCCTTGCCGATCAGCTCGCCCCAGCCAACGGTCTGCCGCGGCTTGACCAACGGTTCACTGGGACCGCCGATATTCTGGTGAAGGGAAAGCACGACCTTATCCGGCGTGGGCATCACCCGGATGGACGCATCTTTGGCCAGCGCTTTCCGCTCCGGGGGATGGACGCCATGGGAGAAGGTGCCGTTGCCGTCATAACCGTCGAGTTTTAATCCCATGGAGGCACCATGAATTTCATTTTTTTTGTGGTCTTCGTTTTAAACGCTTGAAAATACAAAAGATTTCCTCAAGGAAACCTTTTTATTATAGTCTATTCGATTTCGTTTAGCTAAAAATTTATGAATGTTTCCTCCCGGATTGTCAAGCCCTAAAATCGGCCTTCCGGAAAATTCGATGCTAACGGAATCCGTCACCAGGTAAACCAGTGGCGATGTTTCCCATGTTGACGGGTGGCCGTTAAAACGATACTATTAAAGAGCATATCACCAATACCCTATGAATCTATCGCTCCGGAAAAAGCGGTTAATCTCTAATACAGGAGGCTTCGCGTGCAAGAAAATACTCCCTTGCATAAAGTGCTCGTGGCCGTGGATGGCAGTGAGCAGTCTTTACGGGCCATCCGCTATGCAGCCGGCGTTTTTTCGCCGGAGCACACCCACATCGTCCTGTTTCATGTTCAGGCCCAATTGTTCGAGCTTTTCTCCGACCTGGACGCCTATCCCCATTACAAAAGCCGGGTGACCGGCCTGAAGCGCTGGGCCACCGAGCAAAAAGAGGACATTGCCAGCGTAATGGACAGTGCCCGGGCGTACTTCAGGCAAAAAGGATTTCCAGAGTCTGCGCTTACCGTCAAAACACCGGCCAAAAACCTGGGCGTCACCCAGGACATCGTCGCGGAGTCTTACGATGGCTACCATGCCATCGTCGTGGGACGCATGGGGTGGAGCCGGTTCAAGGACTGGCTGATCAAAAGCACGGCCATGAAACTGGTCGCCAAAATCAAACACATCCCCGTTGTCGTTGTGGGCGGCAATCCCGAAGCGAAGCACCTGCTGATGGCTTTCGACGGGACCCATGGCGCCATGAAGGGCGTGGTCTATGTGGGCGCCTTGGTGGGCACATCGGATCATCATCTTCAGTTTTACAGTATGATCAAAGAAAAAGAGAAATTCTGGCCGGGCGAAGACCCGTATTTCAGGATAGACAATTGTTCCCATCCCATTGAAACCGGCGAACAGAAAATCGGCCAGCATTTGGAAGAGGCCCGTACCCGGCTTTTGGAAGAGGGGATTCCCCCGGATCGGCTATCCTTAAGAATTCATATCGTAGATCGCGACAAAGCCGCCCATATCGTTGAAGAAGCGCAAAACAACAATTTCGGAAGTGTTGTCATTGGCCGTCGCGGACTGATCACCTTCATCGACGAATTTTTTGTCGGCCGGGTCAGCGACCGGGTACTCAAGTTGGCCAACGAACTGGCCGTGTGGATCATTTGAAACCTGGAACCGGGCCGATGCAGTCCCAATAAAAAAGGATGGCTCCTAAGCAAACTTTTTTCAAGGCATCTTCCCCAAGTCTTTCAGCACCTTATTTAGATCCTCGGCGGTAAACGGCTTGTTCAAGATGGCATTGACGCCGGCATCGTAGGCGGCCTGGTTGTCCTGGCTTTCGTTCTGGGTCGTGACCATGGCAATCGGCAAGGCGTCTTTGCCAAACTGCGAACGCACCTCCCGGATCAGCTCGATACCGTTGATATGGGGCATATTCAGGTCGGTGAAAATAAAGTCGGGAGGATCGTCTTTAACCGCCTGCAGGGCTTCGGCCGGGAACTCGAACAGGGTCGATTCGCATCCCAGGCCGTGCAGGATGCTTCGGTAGATGTTTAAGATCATCTTGGAATCGTCCACGGCAAATACCTTCAGGGAAGCGGCGGTTTCGTCACGCGCCTGATCGGTCACCTGGCCCGACAGGTCGCCCAGGTTGTTTTTCTCCATGAGCTCGGCAAAGTGGGTGCGTACATCCGGATGTGCCCGGCTGCCGAGAAAATCCACCGCACTGGTTCGAAACATCTCCTCTTCCATAAGATTCAGGAAAATCGTTTCGCAACCGGCGTTGAGCACAGTCTCGACAAGCTGGCGGGTTTCTTCTTCACCGGCCCGCATCATGTTTTTCAAACCGGCCGCCAGCATGGTGCTGTAATTGCGGTCGATGGCCCCGACTGCGGCTGCTCGGACATTTTCCACCGGGTCGGACAGTCCCTGAGCCAATGCGAACGCCCCTTTTTCGACCGGCAGCAGTCCCAGCGCTTCGTAGGCGGCGAAACGCACATTGGCGTCTTTGGGCTCGTTATGCAGCAGTTTTCGAATGGGCACGATGGCACTTTCGTCTCCGGTTTCGCCAAGGGCGTTGAGGGTATGGATGAGAAGATCCGGATCGTCGTGGTGCAGATTGTTGATCAGCACGGGAACCGCTTTGCCGCCCATGTCCCGCAGGCGCTGTTTGGCGGCGTTGCGCAGATGGGCGAAATGGGAGGAGAGGCCCTCGTTGAGCCTTTCGATGGCTTCGGGACTCTGGTCGGTGGCAAATACGTCCAGAATCATGATGTCCAGATCGGGATCGGCCCCCAGTTTTTCCGCCAGCCGCTGAAAGGCCGTGGGGGTGGCCAGGTTTCCCAGGGCGTAGATCGCGGCGATGGTCAATTCCAGACTCCCCGAGTAGAGATATTCCGAGATGGCGGTGGTGGCCCCTGCCTCACCGATCATTCCCAGCGCCCCGATCACCGCTTTGATAATCATCTCGTCCTCATCTTCGTTGAGGATGCCCAGAAGCTGGGAAGCGGCGCCTTCAAGGCGGATTTCTCCGGCCACTTCCACCAGTATGGTCCGATTTTCACGCTTGTTTTCACGGGTGAGCAGGGAGAGCAGCAGTTCCGGATGGTAGAGCGACTTGGCGTACAGGATCTCTTTCAGTTGGGGGTAGGAATGGGCCAGTTCCCGGTTTTCAGCGATCAGGCCGACGATCAGGGGAATGGCGAAGGCGTCGTCGGCCCGGTTCAGTTCGAAGAGGGCCATTTTGCGAACCGTATCTTCCACGGCCCCGATTTTCGACAGGACCAGCTTGGCCTTGATCATATCCTTTTCACGGATATCGAAACGCAGTTCATTTATGAAATCGGTTGCGTTTATCTCCGGCATGGGTAAGTCTCCATCCTTTCCGAAGGCAAAAGTTTAAGGCACGATGACTGATGCCCTGCACCAGGGGGCCGATGCGGCCTGAATGCCGATACGATCATCATTGGGATTATATTGGGGTAAATGCGGGTACAAGTAGGTTATCGCCATCTTTGTCCGATACTTAACCCCAATATTGACGGCACCCTGAAAAGTCCGATATCTGTGCACCATCCGCACCCTGGCTTTTACCTCGACAAATGGGGATGACCTTTAATGAACAAGCAAACCCTTCGCCGACGGCTGCTCTCCTGGTACACCGCTCACCGACGCCGTCTGCCCTGGCGGGAGACATCGTATCCTTATGCCATCTGGGTGTCCGAAGTGATGCTTCAACAAACCCGGGTGGACACGGCCATTGCCTATTATCTTCGTTTCATGAAACGATTCCCCACCGTGAGCCTGCTGGCCCAGGCCGACCTTCAGGAAGTGCTCAAGCTTTGGGAAGGGCTGGGATACTATTCCCGGGCCCGTAATCTGCATCGTGCCGCCGGTATCGTGGTGGACCGTTTCAAGGGATCCGTACCCGACGATCCGTCCGATTTTCGATCCCTGCCCGGGGTCGGGGACTATATCGCCGCCGCTGTTCTGAGCATCTCTTTTAATCAGGCGCTTCCCGTGGTGGACGGTAATGTCAAACGGGTGCTGTCCAGATTGCTGGAAATCGATTTTCCCGTGAATCGCAGCGGTTCCCATAAAATTTTCCTGGAACCGGCCGGGGTTTTGATCTGCCCGAAACAGCCGGCGGACTACAACCAGGCGATCATGGAACTGGGTGCCCTGGTCTGCCGGCCGAAAAACCCGGACTGCGGCGGCTGCCCGCTGGCCGACGGTTGCCGGGCATATCAAAACGACAGCACGGCCAATTATCCAAAACGCGATCCCTCCCGAACGGTTCCCCATCGCCGTATGGCCATCGCCGTGGTCTTGAAAAAGGGAAAAATGCTGGTGATGCAGCGTCAGTTGGAAGGTTTTTTGGGCGGACTATGGGAATTTCCAGCCATACCGGCAGACGGCAGGTCAGCGGTGACAGAGGATTTTGAAAGGAAGCTTAAGGCGGAAACCGGGCTGATCGTTTCCGTGGAGCGTCGGCTGACGCGGATTCAACATGCCTACACCCACTTCAAGCTCACCGGGGACGTCTTTTTGTGCCGGTATTCGGCCGGACGGGTGCGGCTCAAAAGTGCTCGAAGCCATCGCTGGATATCCTTCGGAACGCTTTCCGACCTTCCCCTTCACAAGGCCAACCACAAATTTCTGGACGTTCTGGAGTCGGCCCTGGGCGAATGAAAAGGGCGGTTCGCTTAAAAGTGCTCGTCCAGAAATAGGAAAATTTGGTCGGGAACGAGGCGCGCGACCTAATTATAGCTCGGGTTTTACCGCAGTTGCCCCGAAGGAAGTGCCCTTGGGGTGCATATGGTTGATATTTCGAGGATAAAATTGATCGCGCAACAAAGATATCGGCCAAGGGTAAGATTGGCTTGGCCATTTTTGGATGGGCACTGCTATCCCTCGGCTTCTCGAACTTCGGACATGGCGGATTCGGTTCCGTCCAGCACCTCGCGAATGGTCCGGGAAAGCTCCTCGACAGTGACCGGTTTCATTAAAAACGCACGGATCCCAGTGGATGTGGACTGAATGGCAGTCATTCGCTTGCTGAACCCGGTGCAGATGACGATGGGGATGTCGGGCCGGTGCTGCATCATTTCTACGGCCATTTGATCTCCGGTCATGCCGGGCATGGTCATATCCGTGATCACCAGGTCGATTTCATCCGGTCGTTCCAGAAAAAGGTCAAGGGCCTCGGCCGGTCGGGTGAAGCCCACGGCGTCGTAACCGAGATCTCTGAGCATCTCCACACCGACCTCGACGAGGAGTTCCTCGTCATCGACAAACAGGATGCGTTCGCTTCCCCTGGGGTATTCCGGCGTTTGACTGGGCGTCGATGCCGCCGGGTTTTCAAGGACGGGAAAGAAAACGGAAAAGACCGAACCTTCACCGGGCACACTCTCGACGAATATCCGGCCGCCATGGTCGTTGACGATCCCATGCACCGTTGCCAGCCCCATGCCCGTCCCCTCCCCCAGGGACTTGGTCGTGTAGTAAGGATCGAAGATACGATCGATCACCGCTTTTTCCATGCCGGTACCGGTATCGCCAACCGAAAGCTTCAGATAACGGCCGGGAGCCAGGTCTCCATCGGTGGCCTGGGCACCGGCCTCCACGACATGGCTCTCCAAGGTGACGGTCAACTCCCCCCCCCGAGCCTCCATGGCGTGGGCCGCGTTAGTGCAAAGATTCATCAGCACCTGATGGATCTGGGTCTGGTCCGCCATAACGGTGCCCAGGTTGGAGGGAATGTTCTGGGCGATCTCAATGGTGGTGGGGATGGTGGCACGCAGCAGCTTCACCACCTCCTTGAGCACAACGGAAATATCCGAGGGCATTTTCTGGGACTTGCCCTGGCGGGTGAAGGTAAGAATCTGTTCCACCAGGCCTTTGGCCCGCTCGCTGGCCTTGAAGATGTTGCCTACATACCCCTGCACCCGGAGATCGCTTGCCGTTTGCATCTGGGTGAGTTGGGCGTAGCCCAGGATGGCACCCAGAATATTGTTGAAGTCATGGGCGATGCCGCCGGCCAGGGTACCGATGGCCTCCATTTTCTGGGCCTGCTGCAATTTCAGCTCCAGGCGCTCGCGCTCCTCTTCGGACTCTTTTTTGTCGCTGGTGTCGATAATGATCCCCACCATGGTTTCCGGCTGGCCGTTTTTGTCGAACCGCACCACTTTGGCCTTGGTGTGAAACCACTTCCATTGCCCGTCGCTATCCTGGAGGTTGAACTCATAATCGAACATCGGCGCCATGCCGGCTACGTGACGACCGAATCTCCTTTGAATGGCTTCCCAGGTTTGCGGATCGGTTTTGTCGCGCATCAATCGCAACCCATGGTTCAGGTCGGCCTCTTCGTATCCCAAAAGGTTGTAAACCCGATCGTCCACAATAATGGAACCCGATTTGAGGTCCAGTTGCCAGATCCCTGCGCCGCTGACGTCCAGTGCCAGCAGGAGGCGGTCCTCACTTTCCAGGCGGGCGGACTCCATCTGCCGCTGTTCGGTGATATCCCTGGCAATCCCCTGGGTGCCCACAAAAACTTTGATTCCCCCGTCTCCGGACACATAAAGGCCTTCCGCATCAATCAGAAATACAGGCTCCTGCTCGGACATCCGCCCGCTTTCCTTATTCGCCAGACAGGTTTGGCCAAAGGCGCGGATGGCCAGCCGTTTGGTGCTCCTGCCGGTCTGCCGCTGGCCGATTCGGTTGCTGGCGGCATCCACGTCTTCCGGATGCACGAAGTCCAGAATGGATCGGCCGAGCAGTTCTTCGGGGGCCAGGCCGTATCGCCGGATGGCATCGCTGACAAAGGTAAACCGACCCACGGTGTCCAGCCGAAAGATGATATCAGGGGTGGAACGGATGATCGAATGCAACTCCTCCTGGGAATTTAAGAGGGCCGCCTGCGCATCGCGGTGTTTTTCGATTTCCATCTCCAGCTGCAGATTGACTTTTTTCAAGGATCGCTCACGGCGCTGGATGCGCTCGGCCATGGTGTTGAACCGCGAGACAATGGTGCGGATCTCCGCCTGGGGCGCCTTCAGATCGACAGAATCGTATTCGCCCCGGGCGATCTGATCGGTCCGCTGGATTAGCTGGTTCAGGGGAGAAATCAGAAATACCTTCAATATAATGCGCAACGTAGCCACCAGCACCAGCAGGGCGGCGATCAGTCCGGCAATGCTGAGCCACATGAGGTGGCGCTGCTGTTCGACGAACAATTGGGAATTCAGCGCAATCTCGAGGTAGCCGACCACCGCTCCGCCGTGGAAGATGGTTGTCCGTGATTGAATGATGGCTTCGGTATCGCTGCGTTCTTTTTCGAAAAAAACCGTTCCCTCGTGGTCGGTTACCTTCATCCTGGCCACCAGGGCATTTTCGAAAAACGAGTTGCAGATCTTGTCAATCCCCTCTTCGTCGATGTTCCAGATGGGAAGTTCCAGAGAGTCGTGCAGGTATTCGCTGAACTCCGCCATGGTTTCGCGGCTTTTGACCTGGGCTTTGTGCGTCAGATAACCGTAGGCGAAGACGGCCACCAGAAAAAAGACGACCGTCACCACCAGTACGATGCTGACGATCAGGTCGCGATGCAGGGTGCGCCGGGAACGGTCGGGTCGTTGATCCTCTTTCTTGAAATCGTCCTGGGGCATGGTTGTGAAAATGTCCTTGGGCCTTTGCCACAAAAAAAGAAATTATGGGTGTTAACGATCCGTCGCGCCAAGGTATATCGGCAGCCGGGATAGCTATCAATAGCTTTTTTTAATTTTAAGGAATTCCTGGAAGAACGTCGGACCGGGTCAGGTTTGCTGAAAAACGGTCACCGTCGGTCGTTGCGTCGATTCCAGCATGCCCAGTGCGGCCCTCAGAACCTGATTCTGGGTTTCGCCATCGCCGACCGGCCCCACCGGACGGCCCATCAGGAAAGGCGTCAGCAGGACACGGGCAAGCGCCATCTTCCTCAATGGCTGTTCAAAGGCGGCCACGGCAACCACGACGGTCGGAATTCCCGCCTCTTCCATCAGACGCGCAACGTGTCCCACGGACACGTGACAGACCGGTCAGACGGGCACCAGCAGTGCGGCATCGACCTGCTGTTCCTTGAATCGCCGGACCCAGTCGGGACCGGTGATCTTCTTCAGGCGGGTCTGGGAGCAGGCTCCGACAAAGGAGAAGGCCGGATCGGAAAGTTCGGCAAAACACCCTTCGTCGGCCAATTCCCGCAGCCGCTGGAGGGGAAAGCTCACGTTGGGATCCTTACGGGCGCCGCGCACGTCGTAGCCGCCGTGGCGCACCTCCAGCCGGTCCGTTGGGGTGTCCGCCGGAATGGTGCTCAAGGTGGGCGGTGATTTTATAAAAGACATGATATTTTGTTCGGCCTGGGTCTGGGTCATGTTCTCGATCCCCAACGGCTTGGGGTCGTCGCCCTGAACAAAATGACCGCTGGATGTGAGCAGCATGAGGCGGGATCGGGACAGGGGCTTTTCCACGGGGGTAAATGGCCCAGTTTCGTAGACGGCCCTGGCCTCCTGGGCATAGGACAGGATCTGGCCCTGGCGGACATGCTCGTAAATCGGTGCAGCGTTCCCGTCGTCATAGGCATCCACAAGCTTGTACGCCAGCCCCTGGAAAAAGTCGGCGGCCTGGTCGTCGGAAAGATGGGACAAAAATTTGAAACTCAGGTCCGAACGGCTGCCGTAAAAAAAAGAGTTCTTGAAAGATTCGAACGTTTCCGGATGATCGTTTGTTTCGCTCATGATTTTTCCCCTTCCCTTTCGTTTGGGATGATGGACAGGGATGCTTAAAACTGCGCCATCATTTCCTCCTCACTGGTGGCCGGCAGCCGGCAAGCCCCGTTGCGGCACACATAGGCCGTGACCTTGCCTTCGATCGCGGTTTTGCCCTTGAACAAAGGCGCCTGGCGGGCCAGCCCGACAGCCCGGTTTTCACTCACGGCCGTGGCCAGACTGCCCGGCAGAAATGCGGTCCGCAGCCGATGCACGAACCGGCGAGGGTCTTTGCCGGCCGGCACCACGACGACCGCCTGGCAGGGCGGGTGCAGGTAGTACTCCAGCGCCATGAGCATCTCGCCGAAAGCTCCCGGATGCGCTTCGATGGATGTCGAAAAGGTGCGCAACCCTTTTTCGGCCCGTTCCATATAGGCAGGCGCCAGGGTTAATCCGTGCAGACGGAGCAGATTCATCATGGCGATGGCGTTTCCCGAGGGCAGCGCACCGTCGAGCATCGGCTTTTCCCGCGCGATCAGAACCTCGTGATCGTCGGCGGTCATGAAAAACCCGCCGTTTTCGGAATCGGCGAACCGCTCGACAAGGGTGCGGTCCAATGCAATGGCCCGATCGAGCCACAACAGGTCGGCAGTGGCCTCGAACAGATCCAGCAGCGCGGCAATCACAAAGGCGTAGTCTTCGAGGAATCCATTTCCGGAAACGGTGCCGTCCTTGTAGCTTCTTCCCAGCCGACGGTCTGCAACCATCCGGTCCCAGATGAAATCCGCGGCCCGCTCGGCCCGCTGAATATAATTCGGGTCTTCCAGGGCCATGCCGCCGCGGGCAAAGGCGGAAATCATCAGCCCGTTCCAGGCAGCCAGGATCTTGTCGTCGCGCAGGGGCGCCGGGCGCTTCTGGCGATGGGCGTAAAGCTTTGCATTGATGCGACCCATGGTCGCAGACAGCGCTTCGACGGACAGGCCCAACGCTTTGGCTGTCTCGTCAATATCCTGAGGCAAGAAAAGGATGCTGCGACCCTCGAAGTTGCCCTCGGCGCGAACACCGTAAACGGCGGCGGCCACCCGGGCATCCTCGCGGCCCAATACGTCGTCGAGTTCCGCCAGGTTCCAGGTAAAATAATAGCCTTCCTCCCGGTGGCCGGCCGGCGTCAGGCTGTCCGCATCGGTAGCGGAGAAAAAGGCGCCCTGCGGCGAGGTCATCTCGCGGGCCACATAGTCGAGGGTATTGACGGCCACCTGACGCAGACGGTGATTCCCCGTGGCCTGCCAGCCTTCGATGTACGCCGGCACCAGCAGCGCATTGTCATAAAGCATTTTTTCGAAGTGGGGAACCAGCCACCCGGAATCGGTGGCGTAACGGTGGAAACCGCCACCGATCTGGTCGTTGATGCCGCCAGCCGCCATTTTATCCAGCGTCAAAACCGCCATCTCCAGGCTCTTGGCATCACCGGTGCGCCGATGGTGACGCAACAGCAACCGGACCGGAAGCGAACTGGGAAATTTGGGCGCCCCGCCGACGCCGCCATTAGCGGGATCGAATCGCGTCCTGCTATGGGCGACAGCGTGATCCAGGACGGCCTCCATGGGCAGGCGGTCGCCGCCGGCCGGCGTGAGCATCTGGCGAATCGCCCGGGAAAGTTCACCGGCGGAACGGACAACCAGGTCCCGCCGGTGGTCGTAACTCTCGCGGATTTTTTTCAGCAGGGTAAGAAATCCCACCGCAGCACCGCGGTCGCCGTCCCGGGCCGGGAAATAGGTTCCTCCGTAAAACGGTTGGCGGTCCGGCGTCAGCCACACGGTCATGGGCCAACCGCCCTGGCCGGAAATGGCCTGCACGGCGCTCATGTAAACGGCATCCACATCGGGGCGCTCTTCCCGGTCCACTTTTACGGGGATATAATTTTCGTTAATATAACCGGCAATCTCCTCATCTTCGAAGGATTCCTCTTCCATCACATGGCACCAGTGGCAGGTGGAGTAGCCCACGGAAAGCAGAACCGGCCGGTCCTGGCGCCAGGCGATACCGAAGGCCTCGTCTCCCCAGGGATGCCAGTCCACCGGATTGTGGGCGTGCTGCAGCAGGTAGGGACTGGATTGAAGAAACAGGCGATTGGTGTACACTGGCTTTCCCTGAGCGTCGAGATGTCGGGTCCGGGGGCGGTAGGCATCTCCCCGCACCCGCTGCATGTTGCGGTATTCCGTTTCAAGGGTCATGTTGCCACCATTATCTTCCTTACGTGGAGACCAAGAACAAGCGCTTGGCCCCGCCGGGCGGGGTTAATGTTCCAATGGATACTTTTCCTTCAGCCAGCCGAAAATGCCGGTGTCCAGGTGGTAAACCCGTTGGAAACCCAGCCGTTTGAAAATCTTAAGGCTCTTTCCGCTCCGGTTGCCGCTGCGGCAGTAAACCAGATAGGTCTTCTCCCGATCCAGACGCTTGAGTTTCTCGACGAATTCGCTTGAATAGTAGTCCAGCAACTGCGCCCCCCGGATATGTCCGCTCTTGAATTCCCTTGGCGTTCTTATATCCAGCAAAACCGTATCGGGGTCATTGCTTCGCTTATCGAGCAACTGCTTGAACTCGCGGGGGGAAATAGACTGTGTAGACGACTTCTGCGCCCAACCGCCGTTTGTCAGCCCGCCGGCGGCCAATATCATCAGCACCACCCAGACCAGTGCCTTGAATGCGATTCTCATACAGCCCCCTTGATATCCGGAGGGTATTGACGGCCCCATGAGACTGCTGCCGCTCGCGGGCCATAATTACCACATTGTGGTAATATTAAGGATCGATTCCGGTTTTGCAACGATGGGGGCAACGGCAAGGCGGGTCAATCGGCGGAAAAGGGATCGTCCGTTTGACCGCCTGCCGCGGGATCACACAGTGTTCGGATCTTGAGGGTAAATGGTGTGCATTGTGCTGAAAGGTTTAAATCCGGCAGGTGCGGATATCGGTGACGATGATGCCCTTGGCACCGATCTTGGTCAGGCTGTCCATGATCTGGTTGACATCCCGCTGCCGGGACATGGATTTGACGGCCACCCAGCCCTCTTTGCTCAACGGCGAAACCGTGGGAGATTCGATGCCCGGGGTGATGACACAGGCCATTTCCAGCATCGATTTGGGTATGTCGTACTCGATCATGACATACTCCCGGGCCACGACGATACCGCGGATACGATCCAGAAATGTATTGACGGTTTCCTGGCGCTCGATATCACGGGTCCGGGCGACCAGTACGGCCTCGCTGTGCAGCAGGGGCTCCCCGACCACTTCCAGTCCCGCTGCGACCAGGGTACGTCCGGTCTGGACCACGTCGGCGATGGCATCGGCCACCCCCAGACGGATGGAAATTTCCACGGCTCCGTCCAGGCGGATGATCTCCGCATCAATTCCCCTGCGCTGCAGATCTTCGATCACCAGTTGGGGATAGCTGGTGGCAATGCGCAGCCCCCCGAAACCGTCGGGGGTCAGTTCCGAGTCAGCGGGCACGGCATAGGCAAAGCTGGATCGTCCGAACCCCAGGGGCAGCAGTTCGACCACGTCGGATCGGCTGTCCAGGGCCAGGTCGCGGCCGGTGACGCCCATGTCCAGAATTCCTTTGCTGACATAGACGGCAATGTCCCGGGGCCGCAGGAAGACGAACTCCACCTGGTTGAGATTGTCCATGACAATCAGTTCGCGGCTGTAGCGCCGGCAGTTGTATCCGGCTTCCCGGATCAATTGCACGGCATCCTCGGAAAGGGAGCCTTTATTGGGTATGGCGATTTTCAGCATATCGATGAATTCCCTGGTGCTGCGTTATTGAATTTGCTGTAATTATAGCGGCTTTGTTAGAATGGCATTAGATTGAAACATTATTGTAAACCGCCACAAATGGTAGATTTCGGCGCTCCGTTCGGTAAGACGGCTTCATAGAAAGCCCGAGATCAAGGCTTGCGAACCCCGAGGAAGGAGGCGTACAAAACGTACTCCGCACCGACGAGAGATGAGCGTAACGCCGATATCGGGTTTTCTATGAAGCCGTCAAAGGTAGCGGTAGACATCCTCCAGATCCAGCTCGCAAGCAATCATCATCACCTGCAGGTGGTAAAGCAGTTGGGAAATTTCCTCGGCCGTGCGTTCACGGCCTTCGTGCTCGGCGGCCATCCATACCTCGCAGGCCTCTTCGATCACTTTTTTACCAATGGCATGGACCCCTTTTTCCAGTTGTCGTACCGTTCCCGAATGGGGATCTTTTCGCGCCGCCTTGTCTTTGAGTTCGGCAAAAAGCACTTCGAACGATTTCATCGCATCGACCTTCCTTGCGGGCCATTACCGTCTAAAACGATCGTGGCATGATTATCAATGACGGCTCTTTAACAAAAAAGTGGGCGTCTAACAACGTGGCATCGGAAAAAACGGGAAAATGAACTACCCCGCAGCAGAGCTGACGGGGTATCAAAGCAGCTCTAACTGTATTTGTTGATTATTCGAAGCAAAGCTTCGGGGAATTTCACCCCAAGAGATTAAAAGGAGGGCGGCCCCGCATGTTGTGGGGTGGTATGCGGGGCCGCCAGGGGTAGAGGGATTGAGTGATACATATGGGGTGTTACAAAAAATAATAAATACGGCTCGACCGGCTGTCAAGAAAAAAAATGCCACATTGTGGTATTTTTGATCCCGTTGACAACTGCCCCAAAGAAGCGCGCAGAAAATCCCTTCGGGTCCGTTTACAACTGTTCGATTTTTTCCAAAATCGATTTAAAAATGGAGCAGGTGCGGCAAAGTTCCATCTTCTCTTGCCACGAGCCGTGGGCATGTCCATTGCAAATGGTACCGTTAATGAACCAGCATAAATCGCCGGAAGCGAATTCCCAGGCCGGACATTGCTCCCGCTGCTCGGGCTGGCAGCTTCGCTTTTCCCAGCAAGCTTCGCTGTTTTGCCCTTGCAGCTTGCAGGCCAGGAGAAAATAGAGCTGCCGCTCAACATGGGCTGGAATGGTCCGCCAGCCCTGTTCATAGCTGTGGATGGCCTTGATGGACGTTCCCAGAAGCTGGGCCATCTGCTTCTGGGTCTTGCTGAGTTTCTTCCGGAACTTGCTGAATGTTGCCGCTTTCATCTTCCCCCTGCAAACGATGCCCAATCGGCGCGATTCGGATGGTTAGCGCTCGGACTTCATTACGGGTCCCACACGGTGGTATAAATGTCAAGTCTCAAGTCCAATCCAATGGCGACCGATATTCATTTAACCGCCCGATGCGAACTCGGGCATCGGTAAATACTGCCAACAACCGCACATGAGGATACCCGGATGTCAAAACCCTGTGGAACCATCTTGGTCGTCGATGACAGCACGACCATGCGAAACGTGATCAAGAAGATTCTGGAGCCGGTCGGCTATGCGGTCCTCGAAGCCAAAAACGGCATCGAAGCGCTGACCATGGCGCTTTCCGACTCCCCTCCCGATTTGATCACGCTGGATGTCGATATGCCCAAAATGGACGGATTCAGCGCATGCCGGAAGATCCTGAGCGATTATCATGAAAACGGCGTGTCCCTGACAAGAGAAAAGCGGCCCCATATCGTTTTCGTCACGGCCAACGACAATGTCGAAAGCCGGCGCCAAGGCTTCGAGGCCGGGGCTGCGGACTTCATCGCCAAACCGTTTCATAAAGAGGAGGTCCTGGCAACCGTCCAACGCATTCTCTCGCCGGCCGAAAACGAGGAAGGCATGACCGCCCTGGTGGTGGATGACAGCGCCCTTGCGCGCGACATCCTGGTGCAGAACATTTCCCGTGAAGGCTGGACGGTAATCGAGGCCGAAAACGGACTTCAGGCACTGGACATCGTAAAACGCGAAAAGGAAAAAATCGACATCATCATCACCGACCTGGTGATGCCCGAAATGGACGGCATCGCCCTATGCGAAACGATCCGAAACGATTTGCACATGGACAACGTGCCCATTATCTTCCTCACCTCCATTGCCGACCAGCAGCAACTGCTGAAGGTCTTCCAGGCCGGAGCCACGGATTATCTGGTCAAACCCTTTTTCCAGGAAGAACTGCTGGCACGACTGCGGGTCCACATCGAAAAATCGATGCTGGTCCGGCAGCTTCGCGATACGATCACCGAGAGAAAACGGGCGGAAAAAGAGCGGGCGGAAAAAGAGCGGCTCCAGGGGGTTGTCGAAATGGCTGGTGCCGTGTGCCATGAGCTGAACCAACCCATTCAGACCATCAGCGGGCTGACCGAACTCATGATCATGAAAGTCGATGCGGCCGATCCTTTGTCCGGCTATGCCAATAAAATCAAGACGCAGGTGGATCGGATGGGCAAAATGACCGCAAAAATGACCCATGTGACCACCTACCGCACCAAAGCCCACGACCAGTTGACCCGTATCATCGATATTGACGGGGCCGCTCCGGAGGCCCCCGCCGAAACGTGATCGTCAGCCCACGTCCTTTTTCATGTCGATACCAAAGCGCTTCATCCGCTTCCATATGGTCACCCGGCTGACACCGAGCCTCCGAGCCGCTTCGGATTGATTTCCGCCGGCATTGCGAAGCACCGCGATCAACGCATCCCTCTCCTTGGCGCAATCCGGGTCCATTTCACAGGCCCCCTGACGGACCACGCCCCCGCCGGCAATCTTGTGCGGCAGGTGCTGTACGCCAATCCCACCGCTCTGGCATAAAACGAAGGCATACTCGATGGCATTGCGAAGCTCCCGGACATTCCCGGGCCAACTGTATTCGGTCAACGCTTCCAGGGCTTCCGGAGTCAGACCGAGGATTTTTTTGCCGCTGCTCACCGCGTTGCGGCGGATAAAACTCTGGGCAATCAGCGGAATGTCTTCCCGACGCCGGGAGAGTGGCGGACAGAACAGGGGAAAAACATTGATCCGAAAATAGAGGTCTTCCCGGAAAAGGCCCTGTTCGATCAGCTCTTCCAGGTTTTTGTGGGTGGCGGTGATGACCCGCACGTCGACGGGGATCGAGCGGTTGTCTCCCACCCGCTCGATCTTGCGTTCCTCGAGTACCCTCAGCAGCTTGACCTGGACGGAGGGAGGGATGTCGCCGACCTCGTCCAGAAAAATAGTGCCCTCGTGAGCGGATTCGAACCGGCCGACCCGCGCACGATCCGCACCGGTATAGGCGCCCTTGACATGGCCGAACAATTCGCTTTCCAGCAGGTTTTCGTTCAGGGCCGCACAATTGACCTTGACGTAGGGCTTGTCGCTGCGCCCGCTGGCCCGGTGAATGGCACGGGCCACCAGCTCCTTGCCGCAGCCGCTTTCGCCCTGGATCATCACCGGCGTATCGGACTGGGCCACGTTCTCGATCATCTCGAAAAGATTCAGCATCACCGGTGATTTGCCCAGAATGCCGTGAAATCCTTCGTCCAGGGAAAATGTTTTACGTAGCGTGCTGATCTCCTGTTGCTGGCGGATCTTTTCGGTAATGTCCGTCAGCGTTTCAACGGCGCCAATGATATCGCCATCTTCATTGCGAAGCACGGATGCGCTCTTGACGATATGCACCGAGTGGCGGTCCTTGTTGGTAATCAGACATTTTTTCTCTCTGATGCCCCCCCGGACGAAGAGACCGCACCACTGTTTGCCGGCACCTTTTCCTATGATTTTGCATCCCGTGCAATTCAATATCCGACAGGATTTTCCAACCAGTTCCTCGGCCGTATAGCCGGTTACCCGCTCGGCGGCCGGATTGGCGGCGATGATATTTCCACTCGGATCCACCACCATCAGCCCGTCCTGCAGCGTATCGACAATGGTTTTCCAGTATTTGGCGATATCCATTTGGCTCTCCAATTGGTGTTAACGCAACGATGGCAATATGTTAATTTGTAAAGTTAGCATGTGTTAACATAAAAGCTTTCGCCTGTTTGTGCAAGCCTTCCCATCGAAAAAATTTTTACTTTTGATCTTAGTGAGTTAAAGACATCACCATCCACCCTTTCTCTGCTGGCATACCCTTTGCGAAAAAGGCAACATCACCCCATGGATTATCGTTGGGTTAACAGTCCCCTAAGGAGAAGAAATTAACGCAGCCAAAGGAGGAATCAAAACGGTCGGCATCATCGGACTGGCATGCCTGCTGTGCTTTGCTGTCTCGAACCCCGTTCCAGCCCAGGACGATGTCCAGCAGTTGAAGCAACAGCTCGAGCAAATGACCAGGGAAATTCAGGCGGTGCAGGAAAAACTCGCTGAGATGGAAAAAAAAAACGAGGCCAAAGAGGAAGAAGTCGATGAGATGAATGACCGCCTAGACAAGGCCGAACTGCATGCGGCCACGGATAAGGTCGCCTTTGGCATAGAGTTCCGCTCCAGGGGAGACACATTGTCCTACAGCGATATCCAGGTGGCGCCCAGCATGCTTACCAGCGGATTAATCGGCCAGACCCTCTCTCCAGCGGACCTGCCCGGAATACTGGCCACGATGCCTCCGGGAGTGATGGTTCCGGACAAATACGATGCAACCAACGATATCATCCTCACCAACAAATTCCGGCTCACCATGAAGGCCAAGGTCAACGATCAACTCAGCTTCGACGGCCGTCTGGCTGCGTACAAAGTGTTCGGGGACAGCAGCGGCGTAAAATTTAACCAGGGCAGCCTGAACGATGTCACCCTGGACGGCAACATCTCCAGCCTTCCCCATGGGGATACCATCCGACTAGAACGGGCCTATTTCAATTTTAAAAAAGATTGGGGCCGGGTGCCCACCAATTTCTCTGTGGGACGGCGCCCTGGGACCGACGGCCCCCCTTTGGAGTACATGAACTACAGTCTCGAGGGCGGCTCTCCACTGGCCACCATCATCAACTGGCAGTTTGACGGCGCGTCCTACAACCTGGGGTTGGAGGAGGTTACCAGCATCCCCGGTGCAGCGTTCAAAATCTGTTACGGGCAGGGGTTCGAGGGCGACTGGGGCAACTCGTATGCCCTGAACGCCCGTCAGCCCGCGATAGATGATGTTCACTTCGGCGGTTTCATCGCCACTCTCTTTGACAACGACTCGACCAGCGCCGTGCTCAACTATGCCCATGCCTGGGATATCACCGATGGATTCACCGGATTGTCCGTCATGCCCTTTATTGTCAGCGACAATGGGAATGGCACCTTTACATTCAGCCAGAACGAAGGCGGATACATCACCCGTCTGGAACCATACACCGAAATCGGTGACTGGGATGCGGCTTCTCTGCTTTTGAGGACCAACCTGACCGAACGCTTCGACAAGGACATCGATCTGTTCGTCGCCGGTTCGTGGAGCCATACCAGCCCGTCCAGGACGTCGGAAAACCCCTTCTACAAATTCATGGGTCAAGGACTTCTCAACTCCAATGGCGAACTGCAAGACCGCGACGGTTACATGATTTACCTCGGCGCGGTTTTTGCCATGCCCTGGGATGCCCGGTTTGGCCTGGAGTACAATTACGGTTCCAGGTACTGGTTCAATTTCAGTGGTGCCGAGGACTCGGTGGTGGCCAGCAAACTGGCCGTCCGCGGCCATGTTTACGAAGGTTACTGGCATCAGCCCATCGTCAACGACAACTTCTTCGCCACCATCGGCGTACGTTACTATGACTATGAATACACCGGCAGCGGCAGCCCCATGGGCGAACCCATGAAAATCGACGAACTGAATTCTCTCGACGCGTTCAATCCGGTCGTCGACAAAGTCATGGACGGCTACATCAGCCTCACCTTCCGGTATTAGGAAGCAAGTTTTAAGGAGATCCCCGATTTCGGCGCCAAAAACGGCAACACCTTTTTGGGCATGATTGACGGTGAAATGGGGCTCACCCGCTACTACATCAGGAAAAATTGATCCGGGAGGTCATCCATGAAAAAGGCAGCCGTTTTGATCCGGGACCCCGAGCAGCAGTACGAAGGTCTGCGAACCAGCCTGGGACTTTTGATAGAAGACACCGAAGTCCAGATGTTTGTCCTGCATCACGAAATCGCCCATATGGACGAAGCCTACCAGGACAATATGGAGTTCATCGACGAAATGGAAGGCGAACGGTTTTCCAACAACTCGGCCAACGTGGAGAAGTATGGGTTCAGGCACGTCACCATAGCCGATGTCGCAAAAATGGTCAGCACCGCCGATGTGGTCATCCCCTTTTGACCCGAACGGCCCCAAAGCAAGGAACAACGCCATGAAAGTACTTCACATCCTCAGATCCGAACCCGACGAGACGGTGGAAAAGTTCACCGATTCGTTGTCCACGGACAACACGGCATCGGTGGTGGGTCTATACGATGGATCGGTCGACTGGCCGGCGCTGGTCGACAAGATATTCGAAAACGACAAAGTGATCTGCTGGTGGTGATCGCTTTAGTTACGGAGGGACAACCATGACGGAGTCTCTGGGAATTCTGGTCAGCACGGACAAGCATCTGGATCACGTGGTCAACCTGGCCAGGGCCGCCCACGAAAAGGGCAAATCGGTCAGCGTATTTTTCACCGGCAGCGGTGTTCTCCTGACCATGCAGCCGCAATTCAAGGAACTGGTGGGAAAGGCGAAGCTGTCCGTGTGCGATGTCAGTTTCAGGGCCAATGGACTGCACGGCCGGGAAGACGAAGTACCGGGCGTGGGGTTCAAGGATTTCGCCACCCAGGCCAAAAACGCCGAAATGCTGGCCCAGTCGGACCGTTATCTGGTGTTTTAAACGACCGTTAAAGTTCAACCCGATATATCATTATTTTCAACTTCAAAGGAGGCAACATGTTCAGAAAAGCAATCTTTCTCATCACCGCAACCATTTTTCTCTTTTCCTCGGTCGGCGTCGTTTTTGCCCTGGAAAAAGGCAACAAACGCAAAGGGAAATACACCTACCGCAAGGTTTACAAGGCCTGCATGCAGCGTGGTGAAGTCGATTCGCCCAAGCCGCCCATCAGCCCGGATACCAAAACCCAGGCCCAGTGGACCCGGCTGTTCGAGAAAAAGGATTTCGAGGACTTCGGATGCAAACAGGAATGGGAGGCCCTGTCCCAGAAAGATCTGACCGACATTTACACTTACCTGCACGATCATGCCGCGGATTCGCCCACACCGGCCAAGTGCAAATAGGATTCTGACGACACCAACCAAACCAGAGCAACCCGACCCCGGGTCGGGTTCCTCATAAGCTTTTTTTTAAGGAGCAACTCATGATTCGACGAATGGCGATTCCGGCATTCTGCCTGGTTTTTCTCATGGCCGCCCTCATCGGCTGTGCGACCACCCAGAAAACGGCCACACCGGCTTTTACCCCCTTTCACGACATCGTGGATATGGCCTTCGTGAAACAGCATGTCTCCATACCCCTGTCGGACGACGTCATGCTCATCGATGCCCGTCCCTACAAGCCCAAATACATCAAAGGGCACATCCCCATGGCCGTCAGCATCCCCGACAGCCAGTTCGACAAAATGACCGACAAGCTGCCGGCCGACAAGGACGCCCTGTTGATCTTCTACTGCGGCGGATTGAAGTGCAAGCTCAGCCACAAATCCGCCACAAAGGCGGAGAAGTTGGGCTATACCAACGTCAAGGTCTTTGCCGAGGGCTATCCCAAATGGGTCTCGGACAAGTCCAACTATCCGGCTGTGTCGGCCGAATGGGTCAAGAAGCAGATCGACAAAGGCGCCGACATGGTGCTGGTGGACTCTCGCCCCAAGCGCAAGAAGTATGACAAAGGCCACATTCCAACGGCCATCAGCATCCCCGACATGCAGTTCGACGACCTGAAAGATCAACTGCCCGTAGAAAAGAGCAAACTGGTGGTCTTTTACTGCGGCGGACTGCACTGCAAACTGAGCCACAAGAGTGCCGCCAAGGCCATCGCCATGGGCTACGCTAACGTCAAGGTTTTTGCCGAAGGCTATCCGGCCTGGGTCGCCTATGCCGGCAAGCCGGCCACGACCGCCGCTGCCGCCACCGCGATAAAGGCCGGCGAGGAAGAGGGCAGCATCGACCACGCCGAATTCAAGCGGCTGGTCAATGATTCTCCTGAAACTGTCCTGCTGGTGGATGTCCGCGATGCAGACGAGTATAAAAAGGGAAGCCTGAAAACCGCGGTCAATATCCCCATCGACGATCTGGAAGAGAAAATCAAGACGCTTCCCGCAGACAAACCCGTGGTTTTTATCTGCGGCACCGGCGCCCGCAGCGGAGAAGCGTTCTACATGGTCCAGGACGTCCGGCCGGAGTTGAAAAACGTGTTTTATGTCGATGGTGAGATGACCATCAAGAAAGATGGTTCCTTCACCTTGAAAAAACTGCCCATGTAGCCATTGGCGCATTGCCATCGAGGGGTTGCGGGAAGCATCGAATGATTATCGGATGACATACCGGATCGAATTTGATAGACTTTTTTCAACTCCTCGAATTTCAATGCTCCCACTGACCTGAATGACGTATCGTTGAATGTTTACCGGCATGCCTCTCCGCCAGCGCGCATGAAGTTTTATACTTACCAAGTAACCCATAGGGGGAAACAATGAAGTCAACCAGAGGGCGCCGATCCACCTTCCGGTGCACCCTGCTCCTGTTCTTCCTCGCGTCGCTATGGATGCCCGCCGCCTTCGGTGCGACGGACGACGCCGAACGGGCACCGGGCCGCACCATGGCAGACCAGGCCACCAAAGGCAAACAGCTTTGGATTACCACCGATCACTCCCGCCTTGAGGCGCTTCAAAAGGACTTCAGGTCCGGTCCGGAGGTGACCCAGGCGTGCATCTCCTGCCACACGGAAGCCGCGGACCAGTTCCACCAGACCATTCACTGGACCTGGCAGGCCTACACCACCGAAGACGGGAGTGTGCATGGCAAGGGCGGCGATTCCATCAACAACTTCTGCATCTCGGCCGACAGGATGCAGGACAAGGGCTGCCTGAGCTGCCACCCGGGATGGGGCAAAAAAACCGAAGCGGTCAACTGTCTCAACTGCCACGGTCAGAAATCGATCAACTGGGAAGAATCCTTCGAGGATTTTGAAGCGTTCGACGGCTCAGACGACCCTGAAGAGCAGGAAATCGCCAACGAAATCCGTGCCAATATCCAGGCAGCGGTTCAGGCGGTGGTTCGGCCCGAGCGTCAGAACTGCGGTTCCTGCCACTTCAAGGGCGGCGGCGGCGACGGCGTCAAGCACGGCGACCTGGACACCTCACTGACCAAGCCTAACAAGGCCCTGGATGTTCACATGGGCAGCGACGGGCAAAATTTTACATGCACCCGCTGTCACACGACCAAGCTGCACAACATCGCCGGCCGGGTCTATACGAAACCGGCAGCCACGGACCGCAAGAGCCTGATCGATGACGACCTGACCACCAAGATCACCTGTGAGTCCTGCCACAGCAGCACCCCGCACAAAGCCGACTCCAAGTCCAACGACCATACGGACAAGGTGGCCTGCCAGAGCTGCCACATCCCAAAATTCGCCCGGGTGAATCCCACCAAGATGTCCTGGGACTGGTCCCAGTCCGGGAAACTCAAGGACGGCAAGCCTTACAAAACCGAGGACGAATTTGGCAAACACGACTACATGTCCATCAAGGGTCAGTTCAAATGGGACAAGAACGTCAAACCGGAGTACTTCTGGTATAACGGCTCCATCAGCAGTACCACGGCCCGCGATGCCATCGACCCCAGCCAGGTTGTCCGCGTGAGCCATCCGGTGGGCAGCCGGGATGACGAGAACGCCCGAATCTTCCCGTTCAAGGTTCATCGTGGAAAACAGCCCTACGACAAAGTCCACAAGACATTGCTCGGCCCCATGCTTTCCGGTCCCGACGGCTACTGGACAACCCTGGACTGGAACCATGCCCTGACCAAGGGCCAGGAGGCCCTGGGCATTCCCTTTTCCGGCGAGTTCGACTTCGTGGACACCACCTATGTCTTTCCCATTACCCATATGGTGGCTCCCAAAGAGAACGTGGTCTCCTGCAACGAATGCCACACCCGTGACGAAAGCCGTCTGGCCAGCCTGGCCGGCTTCTACATGCCCGGCCGGGACAAGTTTACCTTGCTGGATTCGGTGGGGTGGATTCTGGTGCTGGGCCACCTGCTGGGCGTCGGGCTCCACGGCCTGACCCGCATGTTCACCAACGGGCGAAAGGAGGGCAAGTAGACATGTCTGCCAAGAATAAAATCAACATGTACCTGTATACCCGCTACGAGCGCTTCTGGCACTGGCTGCAGATGGCCCTGATCTTCGTGCTGCTGGTTACCGGCTTCGAGGTGCACGGCACTTTTGCCTTCCTGGGGTTCGATGAGGCTGTGGAGGTGCACAATTTCGTGGGTCTGAGCTGGCTGATCGCTTTTGCATTCTTTGTGTTCTGGGTCTTCACCACCGGTGAGTGGAAGCAGTACATCCCCACCACCAAAAAGATGTTCCAGGTGATCCTGTATTACAGCTACGGCATCTTTCGGGGCGAAAGCCATCCGGTGCCCAAGCGCAAGGAGGCCAAACACAACCCCCTCCAGCGCATCGTTTACCTGTCCCTGGCGGCATTTCTCCTGCCCATTCAAATGCTGTCTGGATTCCTGTACTGGGGCTACAACTCCTGGACGTCCTGGGGACTGGACTGGCTCACGCTGGATGTCATCGCCTTCGTCCATACGGCCGGAGCCTTTGCCATCCTGTGCTTTATCATCGTGCACGTTTACATGACCACTACCGGCCACACCGTCACCGCCCATGTCAAAGCCATGATCACCGGCTGGGAAGATGTGGAAGAAGGCGATGTGCAGGAGTGGGAAAAACACGGCGACCGGCAACCGGCCGGTTGATCGACAAAGCTTGTATCTGAAGAACTACAAGCCCCGAACCGACTTTCTCGGCTCGGGGCTTTTTCTTGATGGTGCGGTAAACACGTTTTTTCTTTCGATAGCTGCTACCATCGATCATTTCCAGGCAAAGCGGGGCTGTTCGTAATGATCGACGCGGGTGTCGTTTCCACACAGGGCGACTTCCCGAAATTGGTAGATCATTGCCGCGGTCGGCGCGGCCACGACATCCTTTCCGATGGGCATAAACAGAACCGGTTTTTCGCTTTCGGGAATCTTTTCGAGCATCGGAGCGTCGTTGCGCAACAGTTCGGTCAGGGGAATTCGATGAATGGCTGCGACCTCATCGGCATTGGCCGTCAAAGAAACATCCGCACCCGCCCAGACAACCACAGGCGTGATGAGAAAGCCCGACCGCGTGCCATAGTCATCCAAACGCCCGATAATCCGATCTGCATCGAGCCGCAGCCCGACCTCCTCTTCAAGTTCTCTCAATACGGTCTCTTCCGGATCTTCCCCGGTTTCCACATGTCCGCCCGGCAGCGCCCACTGGCCGGCATGATTTCTCAGGTTCGACGCCCTCCTGGTAAGTATGATGGCCGCCTGTCCCTTCCCCGGTTCCCGGGTGTCGATGTCGTTAGGATGCGACGTTTTCCGGGTATCGACAATTGCGATGGCCACCGCAGCCTCTTTTAAACCGCTGCTGGCCTTGGTGCGCTTCGTAAAGCGGTCCAGGTTGGTGCGAATTCGATTCAGCAGACTCTTATTGCAAGTGAGGTCGATCATGGACAGGTACCGGTTTTCGATATTCGGGTTGGTTGCACGGTTTAGCTGACCTTTACCGTATCATGATCCCGCAAACATTGTAAAACTTTTGTAAACATATCGATTCTCTATACACTTTCAGCAGGTTATGCGTTATGAGAAGTCAATCTCCCCTGGTTAAGTATCTTCAGAGTGGCTCGTCGGAAGGGATATCATGCGGGAACAATGCATCTATACCATGCTGCGGGGCATTAAAGGAATCGGACGGATCTTCTACCGGTTCGATATCCAATGGGTGCATTCATCGCCGGACGATCCCTGGCGAAACCTGAGGCTGGTGACCTTCCTCAACCATACCAGCCTCTACGAACCTCTTTTTGTCGGCGGGTTTCCCAACGAATTCATTCGTCGCATCGCCTTCAAGGGGCTCATGCCCGTTGCCGACAAGGCCATCCGAAGGCCCCTGATGGGGTTCTTTTTTCGAATGGTGGCCAAAAACGTGGTAACGATCACCCGCAAGCATGACCACACCTGGGAACAGGTCCTTTCCACCATACAGCCGGACACCATGGTGATCGTCATGCCCGAAGGGCGAATGATGCGGGCCAACGGCCTGGACAAAAAAGGCCAGCCCATGACCGTGCGGGGAGGCATTGCCGACATTTTGCAAAGCATCCCCGAAGGGCGTATGCTGCTGACCTACAGCGCCGGCCTGCACCATGTCCAGATTCCCGGCCAGCGGAAATTTCCCCGGCTTTTCAAAACCCTGCGCATGCGCCTGGAAACCGTCGACATCAACGAGTATCGCGACCGCCTGATGTCCCGATACGGTTCGGAAAGGTTCAAGCAGGCGCTCATCCGCGACCTCGAATCCCGACGGAACCGGTATTGCTTCGGATTGGAGCAACCGGTTGTTCCGATGGTTGCCATGTCTTCCAGCTTCGTACGCTGACCCTCATAAAAATATCGTAAGCGTTCACAGGGGACCTCATACAAACCGTTGTATGGGGTCCTCGTCATTTGGGCACAAGACCGACGAGATGGCCGATAGCACAACTTTGCCTATCGTTGTGCTTGGGTATTGACGATAATGTCATGTCGTTATATGGTGGTAATACCACCAGCCACAAAAAGAGAGCGTCGTTATGATAAAACCGATCAACGCAAAAAGCCTGAAAGACCTTTTTGTCAGTCAGCTCGAAGAGCACATCCTTTCAGGGAACTTCAGGTCAGGGGAGAAACTGCCGGCTGAACGCGACCTGGCTGTAAAAATGGGCGTCAGCCGACCGGTTGTGCATGAGGGGTTGGTGGAACTTGCGGCCAAAGGCCTGGTCACAATGAAACCCCGGCACGGCACCATTGTGAATGACTATAGAAAAGAGGGATCCCTGGGACTTTTAAAAACAATGTTCCGGCTGGGCGACGAAAAAATCGGCAAGGAGCTGCTATCCGGCCTTCTTGAAATGAGACTGCTGTTTGAAGTGGAAAATGCACGGCTGGCCGCCCTGAACCGTACTAGCGAACAGCTGAAAGCCCTTTTCACCATTGTTGAAAAAGAAGAAAAAACGCCAGCTCAGGATAGCGCAAAGATAACGGCACTTGATTTTGAATTTCATCACCTGACGGCTGTGGCCACCGGCAACGTGGTTTACCCGCTGATGCTTAACTCAATGAAATCCACCTATATGAAACTTGCGCAGATTTTTTTCAGTGATCCGGGGGTGATTCCGGATGTTGTATCCTTTCATAAAGATATGGCTGATGCTGTTTCACAGCAGGCCCCGGACAGCGCCATGCAGGTGATGAAAAAAATGATCATGCATGGTGAAAAACATCTTCGCAGCCGGCTGGATGAATTTGTTTCATCGTAAATAAGGAGGCAAGGCATGACAGGCGGGATCAAAGAACCGATGACCCTTTCCCCCCGGATCAAATGGCTCAGGGATTATTATTTTAACGGGGAAAAGCGCAAGTGGAACAACGAATTCACCTGCTGGACCACAGGCACCCCCTGGGACCGCCAGTACCATGAGTTTACCTACTATATTGTTCCGGAAGCCTATGAGATGTTCGATGTCATGAAGGGCAGCTATCATCAGGCGGCCAGGCCGGTTGACCTGCCCAACCATTTCTGGGAGATGAGCCTTGTTGAGCGGCGAGCCTGGTTTGTCCGGCAGGCCATGGTCCATTATGTTCCCCAGGAGCTTTTACCGGGCGATCTCATTGCCGGCGCCCGTTTCAATATCCAGACCTCCATGTGTCTGACCCGGAAAGAACAAAAAAAATACAACAAGCGGCTCACCGCCCGAAACGGGGCCCGGGCCAAGGTCAAATGGTTTCATGACCATGGCTATGGCAATGCCGGGGCCACCTGCGGTCACCTGGTTCCCGGCTATGAAAACGTGTTGAGAACCGGGTGGACGGGCCTTGGCGAAAAACTGAGCCAGTTGTATGCGCGTCTTACCCCCAACGAGAAAAAAGGGCCGAAAGGCTGCCAGCTCAAAGCCATGAATACCGCGTCGGGCATGCCGTGTGAACTGGCAAAGAAATATTCAGATCTTTGCAGGCACACAGCAGACAGTGAAAAAGATGCTGCCAGAAAAGAAGAACTTCTGGTCATGGCCCGGAATCTTGAAAATATTTCCCAAAAGCCGCCGCAGACCTTCTGGGAAGCGGTTCAAACCCTGTGGCTGACCCATATGCTTGTCATGAGCGATGAGAATTATCCGGGCCCCGGAGTCTCTTTGGGACGCATTGATCAATATCTGTATCCTTTCTGGGAATACTCAAAAGAGCAAGGGCTGGACCGGGAATTTGCAAAAGAGATCCTGAAATGTTTCTGGGTCCACTGCAACACGGCCTATGATGCCACCATCCGCTGCGGGAACCAGGGGATCACCGCCGGATACGGCCAGTTGATCACCCTGTCCGGCATGGGACCAGACGGAGAGGACCTGACCAACGATCTGACTTATTTGATCCTTGAAGTGATCGATGAGATGGCCCCCATCCTGGAGCCCAAACCCAATGTCCGGCTGCATAAAAATTCCCCGGACAAACTTCTGGAAACGTGTGTGAACATGATCCGGACAAGCCAGGGCGCGCCGTTCCTGCTTAATTTTGATGAACGCTCCATGGCCGGGATGATGCGTCAAAGCCGGATGGCCGGCCTGAACACTCTGATCAGCGAAAATAATGTGTTTAACTATGCCCCTGTGGGATGCCTTGAAAACACAATGGTGGGAAACGACCGGTCCGGAACCGTGGACAACAATTTGAATCTGTTAAAGGCGGTGGAACTGGCTATGAACAACGGCAGAGACCTGGTCCCCTTTTACGATCCCATGACCGGGAAAACCCAGAAAATCCGCCAGGACGGTCCTGCCACGGGAGAACCTGCCACCTTTTTGACCTTTGAGTCCTTCTATAAGGCCTTTGAACAGCAGATGGCCGGCATCGTTGAAAAGTGTGTGGATTTGTATGAAGCATCCGAATCCGTGCGGGCACAATTTTTCCCCACACCCTATCTCTCCTGCCTGGTAAAAGGCTGTGCTGAAAAAGGCGTTGATATCACCCAAGGGGGGGCGGAAATCAGCTTCACCACCCTCGAGGCCGTGACCTATGCCACCACGGTCGATTCCCTTCTCGCCATCAAATACCTTGTTTTTGACCAGAAGGCGTGCACCCTGGAAGAGCTGGCAAAGGCCCTTGCAGCCAACTGGAAAGGGTATGAGGTGCTTCAGGCCAAGGCAAAAAACCGGGCCCCCAAATACGGCAGGGACGATGATGAGGCCGATGCCTTAGGGTTAAAAGTGATGGAACTGTGGTGCAATGAGGCCTGGAAACATAAGACCAAATCCACGGGACGAAGGTTCCGGCCGGGCATGCTCAGCTGGAACTACTGGGCATCGGACGGCTATATCATGGCCGCCAGTGCGGACGGCAGACAGCGGGGCCAGTTTCTCTCCAATGCTATCTGTCCCACCAATGGCGCCGACATCAACGGACCCACCTCCAACACCAATTCCGTAGGAAAGGTGCTGGGCGGAAAAGTGCAAAACGGGGACGGTGATTTTATGGGATATGTCAATCTTCTGCCCAACGGTGCCAGCCACACCATGACCTTTAACCCTTCCATGATCCGGGATAACGAACACAGCAGCAAGTTCAAGGCATTTCTCAAAGGATATGCCCAGAACGGCGGCACGGCCCTGCAGATCAATATGCTGGATCCGGCCATGCTCATTGATGCCCAGAAACATCCCCAAGACTATCGTCATCTTCTGGTGCGGATCACCGGATATAATGCCTATTTCACAACCATCGGCAAAGAGCTTCAGGATGAGGTGATCCACAGGCTCAGCCACAGCCGGTTTTAAAAGGCAGGAACCAATGGGCCAAAAAACATTGGGAAAAGTGATTGAGATTCAGCGCATGTCCACGGAAGACGGCCCCGGGCTTCGCACCACGGTTTTTTTAAAGGGCTGTACCCTTCGATGTTCCTGGTGCCACAATCCCGAAAGCATTGACCCGGCCCCGGAACTGTCCTGGAATGCCACGGCCTGTATCGGTTGCAGGACATGTATTGATCTTTGCGAGGCCTCAGCCCTGTCTCTGGATGAAACAGGGATGGCTATTGATAAAGACAGATGCACCGGATGCGGTAAATGCACGGACGCGTGTCCGGCCATGGCCCTGGTAATGACAGGCACGCTCTGGACACCCGAAGACCTGGTGGCCGAACTTGCCAAAGACCGGGCCTTTTTTGAAAATTCGGAAAACGGGGGCATCACCCTTTCCGGCGGAGAGATGACCATGCAGGCCGATTTTTGCCGGGCGGTTCTGGAAGGACTTGGCAGAACCGGCATTCACACGGCCATTGATACCTGCGGCCAGTGTTCGAATTCAGCGCTCACCAAACTCTTGCCCCATACCGACCTGGTCCTTTTTGACCTCAAGGAGATGGACCCTGTAAAACACAAAGCATTCACCGGCAGATCCAACAGGACCATCCTTGAAAATGCCCGCTTTACCGCTGACTGGATACTGGCCCATGAACGTCCCGAATCGATGTGGATTCGCACTCCTGTCATACCGGGCGCCACCTTGAACGACGACAACATTTCAGCCATGGGGCAGTTTATTGCAAAAAATTTGAAAAGTGCCGTCTCCCGGTGGGAACTGTGTACCTTCAACAATCTGTGCAAAGATAAATATGCGGCCCGCGGTGTGGAATGGAAACACCGTGATTCTGAACTTGTCACCACAGAAGAGATCTGCCGCCTGGCAAAACTGGCTCAACATTCCGGTATTGATCCGGCCATTGTCCACTGGAGTGGTTCAACCCGCACAGAAACGGTCAACTGAAAACAAAAGGGGATTTATGGAACGGGTAAAAACATTTCAGAAAAGCGACATCCAGGCAATGGCCCCCCTTGAGAAAATCGGCCTTTATGCAACCATCAACCCGGACGGCATGCCCCACATCACCTTTGTCAACTCTTTGATGGCAAGCTCGGAAACTGAACTGACATTCGGTCAGTTTGTACGGGGTAACAGCAAATGGTTCATGCAGCTTAACCCCAAAACCGCCTTTTTCATCCTGGCCCCGCTGCAAAAGAAGATGTGGTTTGGAACAGCTTTATGGAAAGCGAAAAAAGATGACGGCCCCCAGCTTGATACGTATAAGGCCATGCCCATGCAGCGGTACAACTCCTATTTTCCCATCTACAGGGTCCATTACCTGGATCTGGTTAAAACAACAAAGGCTCTTAAAATACCCATCCTCCCCATCCTGACATCTGTTCTTGCTGCGCTGGCAGCAAAGCCGGGTGCCCGGACACATATCAAAAATAGAGTGATGAATCCGTACAGCGAGAAACTGTTCAACCGGCTGAATACGCTCAAGTTTATGGCCTTTAAAGGATCAGACGGGTTCCCGGTTCTCATTCCTGTGTTTGGTACCTTTGCAGCTGACAGCCGGCGACTTGTGTTTCATGCCGGACCATACGGCAATATAATGGACGCCTTGCAGGATGGGCAGGAAATTGCTGCCTTTGCCCTGAGCACGAACCTGGAAAACGTCCTGGTCCGGGGAGAATTTTCCGGATTCAGAAAACGCACAGGCCTGCGAACCGGCATTATCGACATCAACTGGGTGTACAATTCCATGCCGCCCAATGCCGGTCAGATCTATCCGGACATCCCTCTGGTGCCAGTGACTGATTTTTAATAGGGCACGAAGAGAATTGTGCTATTGGGGGACGCGGGAGCTGGCGAATTGTTGAGGAGCAGGATCTCGAATTCATCGATGAAGAGATCAAAAATCAGAGATAACGAGAAGCGTCCCTGAGAAGCCCCATCGAAAACCACAGGCGGCGGTGGACCCTAACGGCTGGACAACCTGACGTATAAAATAAGCTCTGGGCCGATTCGTTAAGCGGAGGCATCAGGCAGCCTCCACGAATGGATGAGGTAAATCGTAATAGACCTCATCCGGGGT
>Ga0272443_10000559_pt1 | contig 66509 bp, 44 predicted proteins | sample SSMAcet12_FD_193581 | JGI IMG/M metagenome (GOLD analysis project Ga0272443, IMG submission 193581) | Marine sediment archaeal communities from Little Sippewissett salt marsh, Falmouth, MA, United States - SSM-Acet-12 | ecosystem: Environmental > Aquatic > Marine > Wetlands > Sediment ...
ACCGCACAGGTGAATGAATATCTCGATAGCTACACGAAGACTTATGTCGAACTGTACACCCACGATAGTGAAGCTGAATGGCAGGCGAACATTAGAATTGTCGAGGGTGACACGACCAACGCCGTTCAAGCTGTTAAAGCAGCTAGTGCCTTGGCTGAGTTTACCGGGTCATTGGAAAACATCGAAACTGCACGAAGATTCCTCGAGATGAGCGATAAGCTCGACCCAATCCAGGTCCTCCAACTCAAGAAAATTCTGAGGATGGCAGCTAATAATCCCGCGAATGTTCCGGATCTGGTCACTAAGCGGATTGAAGCGGAAACTTATCTGAATGAAGTTCTCTATGGATTCGATTTTCAGATTGATGGTTCCTCATATACAACCAACGAGATCGACGACATCCTGAAAAATGAATGGAACGATCTCGGTCTTCGCAGGAAAGCGTGGAAATCCTCAAAAGAGGTTGGCGTTGCGGTAAAACCTGTGCTGGTCGACCTCGTCGGATTGCGCAACGCCACAGTACAGGCACTCGGATACGACAATTTCTTCCAGTATATGGTCAGTGAATATGGAATGACCACCGAAGAAATGATCGAGATGATGGACCAGTTCAACCGCGAGCTTCGGCCTTTATACCGTGAACTTCACACCTGGGCACGGTATACGCTCGCCGAGCGGTACGGTCAACCAGTTCCCAATCAACTCCCAGCCGACTGGCTTCCCAACCGTTGGGGCCAAAGCTGGTCGCCGATGGTCAGCGTAGAAGGCATTGACCTGGATGAAGCCCTCAAGGACAGTAGCGCGGAATTCGTTGTCCGATCAGCAGAAGGCTTTTACGTGAGTCTGGGATATCCCAAACTTCCGGAGACGTTCTACGAGCGCTCTTCACTCTACCCCTTGTCCGCTGACGCCGGATACAAAAAGAACAACCACGCCTCGGCGTGGCACATGGATCTTAATCAGGATGTGCGTAGCCTGATGAGCGTTGAACCAAACGAAGAGTGGTGGGAAACTGTCCACCATGAACTTGGACATATCTACTATTACCTCGCATATTCGAATCCCAACGTCCCTCCCCTCCTTCGCAGAGGAGCCAACCGTGCCTACCACGAAGCGATCGGAAGTCTGCTCGGCCTTGCCTCCATGCAGCGCCCCTATCTGATTCACGCAGAACTGGTCGATGCAGGAACTGAAATCGATCCTATTCAACCGTTGTTAAGAGATGCGCTGGCAAATATTGCCTTCATTCCCTGGGCCTGTGGTGTGATGACTCACTTTGAGAAGGATCTGTACGCCGAACCGCTGGATCCGGAGCAGTACAACAGCCGCTGGTGGAAATACAAGTACAAGTACCAGGGCATCGTACCTCCCGAGGGGAAACGTGGAGAAGATTATTGTGACGCCGGATCAAAAACCCACATTTCGGATGACCCGGCAGGTTACTACGATTATGCGATCTCCTATTTCATCCTGCTGCAGCTCCACAGCTACATCGCTCAGGAGATTTTACAGGAAGATCCGCATGCAACGAACTACTACGGACGCGAAGATGTTGGCGAATACCTCTGGTCCGTACTCGACAAGGGAGCTACGATCGACTGGCGAAATGTCCTGCTCGACAAGACCGGATCAAATCTCTCTGCGCAACCCGTGCTGGAGTATTTTCAGCCGTTGATGGAATGGTTGAAGGTGCAAAACGAAGGCCGGACTCACACGCTACCGGAACTGGATAGTTAATTGATAAAGAATGAGAATCCTATCGGGATGGTGTGGGACGAGCGGTATCAGGCAAATCCCGAGGCCTACGGCTCTGAACCGAGCTCGTTTCTCGTAGATATGGCGGACTGCATCCCACCCGGATCGGATGTTGTAGTGCCAGGTGATGGCTATGGACGGAACGGGCTCTGGCTGGCGAGGCGAGGACATCATGTCATATCTGTGGAGCTTTCGCAGATTGGTTTGCAGCGGATTCGGGAGATTGCAGACCGGGACGGATTGAACGTCGACACCGTGTATGCAGATCTTGGTGAATGGGAACCACCAGCATGCGACGCGGTAGTACTATTCTCGGTCCACCTCCTGCCTTCGGCTCGAGAACACATGCATGCCGTTTTGTGGCAGAGTCTTCGCCCCGGTGGGATCGTCATCCTGCAGGCCTTTACTCCAAAACAACGGAGCCTGGGCAGAATTAGCGGGGGTCCACGAAACCCGGAGATGACCTATACCTTGGAGCAATTGAAAGGTGATTTTGCCGGTGCGGACTTCCAGATCATGGAAGAAAAAACGATCGAGATTCTCGAGGGCACGTTACACACCGGACCTGCCGAGATCGTCCGCATGGTTGCTATTAAACCTGGAGAATTTGTATGAACCGTGAGCCCAAGTTATTGAGAAAATTCAATTCAGTAATAGAAGCGCAGCTTGCCCAGTCCTACCTGGAATCTTTCGGAATCGCGAGCTATCTGCTCACGGATGATGCCGGGGGCTTTCATCCACACCTTCAGCAGAGTCTTGGCGTGCGGTTAATGGTTTCCGGGGAGGATGCGGAGGAGGCGATCCGCTTGCTGGAAACTAACAGCGAATCGAACTAGCCGAATCATCTGATTCCATCTAATACCTCGCGAATCCGGTTTCCTAGCGCCAGAGGCTGGAAAGGTTTATGGATGTAGGGAATACCCGGTTTCAAAACGCCCTTGTCAACGATGGCGCCTTCCGTGTATCCCGACATGAAGAGCACTTTCTGATCTGGTTGAAGCCGAAGGATATTCTCAACCACCTCTGGCCCAGTCATCCCGGGCATATCAACATCGGAAAGCACAAGGTCAAAGCGTTCCGGTTTATCCTTCAATATTTCCAGGGCATCCTTACCGCTTTGCGCTTCAACAACGGTATAGCCAAAGTATTCCAGAATATTCACGATGGATTCGAGGACCGCCGGTTCATCTTCAACAACGAGGATTCGTTCAGTCCCCCGAACATCGTCCAATTCATGCTCGCTTACGCTGGTCTCGCGCGCCCTTGCGTTGGCACGGGGGAAATAGACCTTGAACACGGTCCCCTCGCCAATCCTGCTTTCAACACGGATAATTCCGCCAACCTGCTCGACGATGCCATAGACCGTCGCCAACCCCAAGCCTGTCCCCTTCCCGCTCTCTTTGGTCGTAAAGAAGGGGTCAAAAATATGTTTCAGAACCTCATCCGAAATACCGTGACCGTCATCCGCGATGGACAGGCACACATAGTCACCGGGTTGACAATTCAGGATTTTACAGGCATCGTCAATACTCAAAACAAGATTCTCGGTTTTCAGATCAATCCTTCCTGTTGGCTTTATGGCATCACGCGCATTTACTAAAAGATTCATGATCACCTGCTCGAGCTGAATTGGATCGATCTCGATATTCCAAAGATCCTTTTCGAGCTCCAACTTGAGATTCACGGTATCGCCAATCACACTCTTCATCATGGAGCCGATTGAATCGAGAACATGATTGATGCGGAGTACTTCAGGTGCTACGATCTGCTTTTTACTGAAAGCCAGCAGTTTCCCAATCAAGCGCGCAGCATGCTCAGTAGTCTGGGATATTTGCTTGAACTGATGGTACAGGAAATCATCCTTCTCCACAGACATCAGCCCCAGATAGGCATTGCCGCCTATCGCTGTCAACAGGTTGTTGAAATCGTGGGCAATGCTGCCAGCCAGCCTCCCTACAACCTCCATTTTTTGTGCTTGTTGGAGCTGATCCTGAAGCAGCGCTCGCTCATCCTCCGTTTGCTGACGAACCTCCATCTCCTCGCGTAATTTGACATTGGTTTCGAGGAGCATACGCCGTTCACGATTCAGATCGTCTACGGCATTTCCCTCCCTTCTCAGCGCACGAGCCACATTGGCGATGAGAATCAGAACCATTCCAGTGATGAGGATACCGAACGCGATAAGGCTTACCGAAAGGGAAGTCCATGTCCGCAGGCAATCCTCCGGATTCGCAACCCAGGGTCCTCCCCAAGTCACCGTGGCATACCCGAAACCGACGAGGAGGATCACAGCAAGAGTCAGAGTAAGAACCACACCTCTAGGCTCGAGGAACAGGGCAGAGATGATCTGAAAACCGAGCAATAGATAGACACCGGGCGACTCGAATCCCGCTGCATAAAAGAACAGCGCACTGCTAACGAACAGAATGCCCAGCATTATCCGTGATCGAGTACGAAAGGAGAGCACTTTCAGAAGGGAGAGCAGTAAAAGCACGAGGTAGAGGAAAGCGCTGACTGCCAACCAGGTTCTGAGGTAGGCACCGTGCAGATTGCGAAAACATAGAACGAAATAGAGAAGATTGAAGATAAAGAAAAAGGTCAAGGATATGTAAAGCAGCCGTTCTCGCCAATATGAGATGACATTCAACTCCCTCATGCTGAACGTGAACAGCCGATGCAATTGATCCTGAACCCGGTTGAGCAACATTCGGGACTTCGTCTTAGGAGTTGTAGTCACAGTCGAACCGTCCCTTGATGTTCGTCTTATCGCCGGCAGTCACGTAAGTTAAATACTAATTCTTAGTTATTCAGTTAGTTGTCTCCACATATTACAATTCGCTCCGGAGCTATCTTATTTAGCGGTAATCACGGCGATTCGGGGTGGGCTTGTTTGTACATCCTGCAGGAGTCCACCTTAATAAATAGGAGCGAAACTGTAACTATTGGCCTGTTTTGACGGTCAATGGAACATGAGCCGATTCCGAGGAGACAGCGAGAAATGTCAAACCAACTTGAAGTTTCCAACCCCAAAACTTCATCTACCTGGTGGAGAAAGTTCACGGAGTTCTTTCTCGTCCGCCTTCTGGTAGCACTCTTGATGATCAACATTCCTGCCTTTGGATTGATGAGCATTTATAAATGGCTCGGGAGTATTCTGCCTTTCTGGAACACTTTTCCTCTTCATTTTTTAAGAATCCTGATCATGATCCTCCTTCTCCACGGCATGTATATCCTCTACGTCAGGAATTTTGAACGAAGGAAGCCCCGGGAACTCGACTCAAAAGGAGTGTGGAAGGAGATCGGGTGGGGACTTCTCATTGGCACAGGAATCATCGCAGTAACGCATGGCTGCCTCGTTCTGTTCGGCTACTACCACATTGTCAGCATGAACACCTGGCTCAACCTCGGCGCGTTTTTTCTGCTCGCCCTTTCCTCTGGATATGTCGAGGAGCTCATGTTTCGCGGGATTCTCTTCAGGTTGCTTGAACAGGGCCTGGGATCCATCCTGGCGCTCATCATCTCCTCGCTTCTCTTTGGATTCCTGCATGCGGTCAACCCAAACGCCACCCTGCTCTCCAGCCTGTTCATCGCCATCGAAGCGGGACTGCTGCTTGGTGCGCTCTATATGATGACACGAAAACTGTGGACAGTTATGGCCGTTCACTTTGCATGGAATTTTACGCTCGGAGGTTTTTGGAGCACTCCGGTTTCGGGCATCTCGCAACCGGGGTTGTTTGAAACAAAGGTCGATGGACCGACACTTCTGACCGGTGGCGAGTTTGGCATTGAAGCCTCGATCCTTACTGTTATTGTGGCTGTTTTCCTCGGCGGCTATTTCCTCTTCAAGGCGATCTCGCGCGGGCGACTTGTACCTGCACCGTGGCGAAGACCTGGCACGGTGTTGCAGAGCGAAGAGGCGGAACGGCTTGAAACGGAGGGGCATGATTTTTCTGAAGAACAGGACACGGATAGGAACTGAGACGGCTCAGAGGCTCACAATGATATAAATCGACGCGCCCGCGGAGGCATTCCAACTCTTCGCGGGCGCACTTTTGCTTCTTACCGGCTCCGGTGAAGCTAGACTCTATTCTAGAAAGCGATCTGGAACTGGATCAGCACCTGATCGTTGTCAACTTCGTTTCCGTCGCCTTTTTCCGTCTTCATTATATAGTTCAGGAAGATCATCGTGCCCTTCGCCGGGAAATAGTAATTCACACCGAAGGAGAGCCACGAGTTTCAGTTGTCGTCCACGTCAACATCAGGATCATAATCATCCCAGCGGACAAGACCCTCCACATCACCTACGCGGTACATCCCTTCAACAAACATTGCACGGGTGGAGACATCCACGGTTCCCACACCATCAACCCTACTCCAGGAGTTTCCAACAATCGGAGTTTCGGGAACAGTCTGTGATCCCATCACATACTCCGCAGCGTAACGAGCACCGGACGCCTCACCTGCCACGAAAACGCCCATGCGATTCAGGGAAAGCTGTTCCGAATAGCTCCAGTCACCCGAAGTTGCGTTGTAGACATCTCCGTTAGCGAATCCGAACCAGTCGTATACGCCCACCGTTCCTTTCAACGATCCCGCTTCGAAAGAATAATCCAGTCTTCCGAGAAAATCCTTGGCGTCGTTGTTGTCCGACCAGCTGTCGGTTACATCAATACCGTTAAAAAGGCCGAGGGTCAGGTCGAAATTGGAAATCTTCGTTCTGGACTCAAAGCCAACCTGCCGCCACGATGCGTAATTCAGTGTTAAAAGCGGATAGTTCACAAAATTGATTTTGGCTACGCTTTGAGGTTGGTAGTAGGTGTAATTGGGCAGGAAACGTCCCACGGAGATCGAGGTGTAGGGCAGATAGTTCTTGAAGATCAGTTTCATGTCGAGAAGGAATTTTTCTCCCAGCCCTTCTCCTTGAAACATGTACCCGATTTTGTCTTCCAAAACATCTCCTGACAGGATCAGACGAAGCCGTTTCAGGGCAAAATTGATATGATCTGTCGGTTGCTCTCCCATAGGTATGGAAACACCCGACTGGAAGCTCATATTAATTTTCATGGTCGGTTTGACAACTACCGAGTTCATATCGCCTGCATTAACTGCAAATGGCGCCAGCAATAGCAGAACTAGCGTTACCATGAGAATCTTTCGCATCTTCTTCTCCTAGTTTATCATCGATTTGTCTTGTGTTTTGCGCTTCGTTTCCGCCAGATTGCCAGCGATCCAGAAGGGGCAAAGGTGGTTGTGGAGTCGCGAATATCGCCCACTTGTGGCGGACTTGGGAAAATTGGGCCACATCCAGCCCACTTCGCAAGAGATTTCCGAAAATTCAATAAAATATTTACGTACTCATAATTATTATAATTTTAAGCCCATCCCTTGCGTATTCTCCAAGGCTTTTATTTACCCGGGTTTTACCTGGAAGGCATTTGAGAGGTTCTTTCGAGCACTGAAATTGCCTCCTGTTTATACACGCGATAAAAATCATTTACCTTGTAAATCCATCAAAAAGAGGCATGAGGCATTTTAGCAGGCTCTTTCATACATGAGGGACAGACCGATGAGTGGAAGAAATCCTTTCTGGATCATTTTGACTGTGGGGTTCCTGACGACTATGACCGCAACCGCATCTGACATGCCCGAAATCAATGCGGAAACCTACGAACTGGACAACGGTCTGAACGTCATTCTTTATCAGGACCGCAGCAATCCGACCGTAGCAGTCAACCTCTGGTATCATGTTGGATCGAAGAACGAAAAACCGGGAAGAACCGGCTTCGCCCACCTCTTCGAACACCTGATGTTCAACGGATCCGAGCATTACCCTTCAGATTATTTTACTCCCCTGCAGAAAATAGGTGCAACGATTAACGGTTCTACGAGTGAGGATCGCACCAACTATTTTGAGATCGTGCCGAGCAACTATCTAGAACTTGCTCTCTGGATGGAATCGGATCGCATGGGCTACCTGCTACCCGGTGTTACCCAAGATGTGTTCGACAACCAGCGGGATGTGGTAAAGAATGAACGTCACCAGCGTCTGGACAACCAGCCCTATGCCAAAGGGTACGAGATTGGCCTTGAGATGCTCTACCCACCGGATCACCCCTATCACCACTCGGTAATCGGAAGCATGGACGACCTTGCGGCGTCAAGCCTGGGTGATGTCCACGAATTCTTCAAGCTCTTCTACGCACCCAACAACGCCTCCATCGCAATCGTCGGTGACTTTGAGATGGATGAGGCAAAGGCGCTGGTCGAAAAATATTTCGGTTACATTCCGCCCAGCCACCCCATCGAGAAGATGGTTCCAGTGGTTCCTGTGCTCGAAAAAGAATACCGCAGCGTTGTCGAGGACGCAGTCAGCCTCGCACAAATCGACATCCAGTGGCCGACACCGGGCCTGTTCCAGCCGGGGGATGCCGAGTTCGATATCATCGCCTTTCTCCTCGATACCGGCAAAAATTCCCGTCTCTACAAGGCGCTGATGTATGATCGCCAGATCGCTCAGGAGGTGAACGCCTACCAGAGCTCCCAGCACCTCAATAGCAACTTTGGAATTACGGTCACCGGGAAACCGGGTGTAACCGCCGAGGAGCTTGAGACAGTCGTTGACGAAGTGATTGATGAACTCCTCGCCAACGGGGTAACGGACGAAGAGGTGAACCTCGCACGCACGAACATTCAGGCTGGTTATGTCCGCTCCCTGCAAGACAATAACCGCCGCGCGAATCAGTTCAACTCCTACCTCTTCCACTTGGGCGACGCCAACAAGACGCAGTGGGATTATGACCGATACACCAACCTGACCACGGAATCGGTGAACGAATACCTGCACAAGTACATCGTCCCGAACCGTGCTGTCATGGTCATCGTCCCCGAAGGCACTCTTGGTGACGCGGGAGAATCCATCGAGAAGAACGTGCAGGAGATGGAACCAATCGCTACGGTTCTGCCGGAAGCCGCAGACAAGTATGCATCACTCACTTTGCCGGAATCGACGGTCGACCGCGAAAATCTCCCCGAAGGTGTCGAGATCGCGACCTTCGCTCCGCCAGCCATCCAGGAGAGCAAACTCAAGAACGGCGCCAAGGTCTACCTTGTGGAAGACCATCGCCTGCCGCTTATCCAGACAAACCTCGTCATCCTGTCGGGCTGGTCCGCAGACCCTGTTGACAAACCCGGCACTGCGGCACTGACCTCGGCTCTTCTGGACGAGGGTACAAAGACGAAAAGCACGTTGGAAATCAGCGAAGCCATCCAGACGATTGCCGCTCAGTTCAGCTCCGCCAGCAGTTTTGACGCCTCTTCAATTTCCCTGAATGTTTTGAAGGCAAAGTACGCCGACGGGCTTTCGTTGATGGCTGATGTGGTGCTCAATCCTACATTCCCGCAAGAGGAGTTGGACCGGATCAAGAAAGAATACCTCGGAAGAATCGAGTCGGAAAAACGCCGCCCGATGATCTATGCGCTGAAATCCATGCAGCAGATGCTGATGGGCGAGGACAACCCCTACGGACAACCATTCACTGGTTCCGGAACGGAAACCTCAATCAACACCTTGTCGCGAGATGACCTTGTGGCGTTTCATGATGCCTATTACAAGCCTTCGAACGCAGCATTCGTGATTGTCGGCGATATCACAATGAAAGACGCGGTAAAACAGTTGAACAAGTCTTTCAAGAAGTGGAAAAAAGGCAAAGTCGAAACGCCCGAAGTCCCCACGCCAACAGCGCCTGAATCGACAGTCATCTATATCGTTGACAAACCCGGTGCGCCCCAGAGCGCTATTGCCATTGGCAACATTGCCCATCCGGCGAACGTCCCCTTCGAGGACGCGGGTGAAGTGATGATCAACGCACTTGGCGGAAAGTTCACCAGCCGCATCAATCTCAACCTTCGTGAGGACAAGGGGTATACCTACGGTGCAAGAAGCCTGTTGTGGTCGTTCCGGAATGCAGGCGCATTCCTCAGCTATTCGGAAGTCCAGAGCGAAGTCACGGCCGACGCATTGTCCGAGTTCTTCAAGGAATTCAACGACGCGCTCGGTGGCAGACCGTTCACGGAGGAGGAGCTTGCCGATTCCCGCAATAATATCATCAAGGGCTTCCCGAAGGGTTTCACCAATGTGAGGGCAACCGCCCGCAGTATTCAGGGATTGCTGGCCGACGGCAAGTCGCTCGACACCTGGCAGACCTACATGGACGACATCGAAGGTGTTGATCACAGTTCGGCAATGGATGCCGCAAAAGAGTATGTCAAGCCGAACAACATGGTCGTCGTCATCGTTGGTGACCGTGAGATGATTGAGCCGGGACTCAAGGAACTCGGGATCGGCGAGGTCAAAGTAATCGAGTAGTCTCTATATCTCTCGTTACAGTCAGGGGCGTAACCACTGTGTTGCGCCCCTGTCTCATTCTGTGAACCAGGATACTCCGCTCCCGCAATCTCTCAAGGACGTTTCGAGGATTCCTGTGCGGACTTACATTTCACCCTGAAAAGCCGAATCATATATACGGGAAGGAATTCTCCGATGAGTCCCAAGCCTAAGTTGCTGCTGCTCGGTTTTCTCCTCTTTCTACTCACAACCAGCCTTTTCGCCTCGGATCTGCCGCCCATTGAGGCAGTGACATTTGAACTTCCAAACGGTCTCGACGTAATCCTTTACCAGGATTCAAGCCTGCCGACCGCCGCTGTCAACATCTGGTACCATGTCGGTTCGAAGAACGAAAAGGCCGGGCGGACCGGGTTCGCGCATCTGTTCGAACACCTGATGTTCGCGGGCAGCGGCCACTCTCCGGAGATCTACGACGAGCCGATTCAGAAAATCGGTGCGCGTAACAACGGATCGACAAGCGAAGACCGGACAAATTTTTACGAGTCGCTCCCGAGCAACTACCTCGAGCGCATCCTTTGGCTTGAATCGGATCGAATGGGCCACCTGACGGAAGCCATTGACCAGCAGAAACTGGATATTCAGCGCGATGTGGTGAAAAACGAACGTCGCCAAAGTCTCGACAATCAGCCCTATGCAAAGGAATACGAGCTGATGCTGGAGATGATGTTCCCTCCGTCCCACCCGTATCACCACTCGGTGATCGGCCATATGGACGACCTGACAGCAGCGAACCTCGAGGACGTTTACGAATTCTTCAAGCTCTACTACACACCCAATAACGCCTCCCTCACGATTGTTGGTGATTTCGATCTCGAACAGACGAAGGAATGGGTGGAGAAGTATTTCGCATACATCCCGCCGAGTGAACCTATCGAGCGAATCGCTCCTGTGGTCCCCGTGCTAGACAGGGAATATCGTACGATTGTAGAAGACCAGATTACGCTCCCGATGCTGACCATCGACTGGCATACTCCGGGGTACTACCAGCCCGGTGATGCGGAATTTGACATCGTCGGGGACATCCTTGCGGGTGGCAAGAATTCCCGTCTTTACAAGAAGCTTGTGTATGAGCTGCAGATCGCCCAGCAGGTGACAGCGTATCAAAGCTCGATGCAGCTTTCCAGCACGTTCGAGATTCAGATTCTCGGCAAGCCTGACACCGACCTGAATGAAATCGAAGCCATCGTTGATAACGTGATTGCGGACATGCTCGAAAACGGTGTGACTGAAGAGGAAGTTGACAGGTCGCGAGTGAACATCCAAGCTGGCATCGTTCGCCGTCTGCAGAGCAACAACGGCCGTGCCAACAAATTCAACACCTATCTCTTTTATACCGGCGAGCCAAATAATTTCCGATGGGACTACGATCGCTATACCAATGCCACCCCTGAGAGTGTTACGGAATACGCCCGCACTTACCTAACGGATAAACGCGGCGTAGTCCAGGTCGTACCTGCAGGCACGCTCGGTGACAAAGGTGAGACGATCGACAAGAACGAGCAGGAGATGGCGGAACTGGCAATCGCCACACCAGAGGACCCCTCTAAATTTGCGAACGTTCAGTTGGGCGAGATGCCCGAAAACCGGGCTGATCTCCCTGAAGGTGCCGCAGAACCCACCTTCACACCTCCACCGATTCAGGAGGCGGTGCTGGACAACGGTTCACGCCTGCTCCTCGTTGAAGACCACAGACTACCACTCGTTCAGGTTCAACTCGTGCTGCTTAGCGGCTGGGCAGCCGATCCTACGAAGAAACCGGGCACAGCAGCTCTGACCTCCGCCCTGCTCGATGAGGGGAATGAGACGATGAGCTCGCTGGAGATCAATGGCGCATTCCAGTCCATCGGTGCGAATTTCTCTACGGGCAGCACATTTGACAATTCCTACCTCGCCCTGAACGTTCTCAAGGGCAAACTGGATGACGGTCTCGACCTGATGGCTGACGTGCTTCTTAAGCCGACCTTCCCGGAAGAGGAACTGGCGAGGATTAAAAAGGAGTACCTCGGAAGAATTGAGAAGGAGAAGAGTCAACCCCTTCCCACCGCGCTGAAAACCTTCGGGCAGGTGCTGATGGGCAAGGATCACCCTTACGGACAGCCCTACACTGGATCAGGCCGTGAAGAATCGATCACCGCGATTACCCGCAAAGATCTGGTGAAATTCCATAAAAAGAATTTCGTGGCCAACAATGCAACGTTTGTTGTCGTGGGCGATATGACCCTTGATGAGGCGACCACTGCCTTGAACGGAAAGTTCGGAGACTGGAAAAAGGGCAAAGTCAAGGCGATGAAGTTCCCGGCCCCAGCCGCTTCTGAACAAACTGCGATATACATCGTCGACAAACCGGATGCGGCCCAAAGCGCCCTCGTTCTCGGCAACATCGCCTTCCCCGCAAGTGATGAGCACGCCATTGCTGCGGAAGTGATGAACACCCCATTCGGTGGTGAATTCATGTCCCGCATCAACATGAACCTCCGTGAGGATAAGGCTTACACCTACGGCGCCCACAGCTTCTTCTGGGATTTCCGCAACGCCGGCATGTTTGTCGTCTATTCCGAGGTCGGCAGCGATGTTACGAAGGAGGCACTCACCGAATTCTTCAACGAGTTCAAGGACATTACGGGTGAGAAACCGCTTTCCAAGGTAGAGCTCGCGGATGCACGTTCTACGATAATCAAGAGTTACCCGCAAGACTTTTCGGATGTTGGCTCCATCGCACAATCCATCGCCAAGATGGTTTCGGGCAATGTCCCGCTGGACGAGTGGAACACCTACGTCCAAAGGATTGAAACGCTTACAGACGACGAAATTCAGCAGGCCGCAAAGAATTACATCAGGCCGGACAAGATGGTTGTCATTGTCGTCGGTGACCGCGCGAAAATCGAAGAAGGGTTGCGTGAGCTGGGTTACGGCGATGTGATCATCATCGAACCGTAATCTGCAGTTTACATTTGAGCAAAATGGGGCGGTGCCGAATCAGCACCGCCCCTGCTTATATCAAGATGTCGAGAGTCTCTAGAGGATTGTCTTGAGGTTCGAGAGGTCCAGATTCAGGTTCTCCCACACCTCTTTCAGGGACATGCCGCCAAATCCCAATGCTTCAAGTGCCGCTCCGTTTGGCTCTTCAATCCGCGGATTGGTCCCTTTCGGGAATCCGGCATAGCTGGCGAGAATGTTGGAGATGTGCGCAAGAAAAACAGGGTGGTTCCAGTAATCTGCCCGCCAGGGCTCGTGGTGGTACATGATCGCCTTTTCCAGTGACACGGGCAGGTCCCAGTTACGGGCGATCACACCGCCAACCTCTGCATGATCCACACCCATCAATGCACGCTCGGACAGATTAAGGTCATCTTTACTCTCATCGGCATTTTCCATCGCTTCAATGAAAAGGTCATGGAAATGCTGATCCAGTACAATGTCACCGATATCGTGCAACAGCCCGATGATGAACGCATCTTCAGCATTGACCTTCGGATTACGCATCGCGATCGTACGGGCAATCGTCGCTGACGCAAGGGAGTGGAGCCAGAATTTCTGACGCTTGAACAACCGGCTCTCCGGCAGATCGATATCGCTGGATAGCGAAGCAGCAATTGTGATGTTGCGTACTTCATCAAAACCGAGCACAACGATAGCCTTCTGAATATTGCTGATCTCGCGGCTGTAGCCATAGTAGGCGCTGTTCACGAGTTTGAGCACGTTTGCCGTTATCGTAGGATCCTGTTGCACAATTTCAGCCAGTTGCCCTGCCGAGCTTCGCGGATCTTCGCTGATCGCCAACACCTGCTGGGCGACTTTCGGGATGGGCGTAAGCTGGGAGACCTTATCGAGGCGATTCAGGATTACCGTCTCCCCCGGCTCTTCGTATTCGCCCGGTTCCCGGTCAGGAGCCTCGTTGAACAGTCGTACCAGATGCCGGTGCAAAAAATTCCAGTCGATAGGAACGCCGAGCACATCTCCAGCACCCTGCATCATCGCCTTTTGTACTTCGGCCAGCGGACGTTCTTTGGTGAACAACAGTAAGGGAATTTTATTGATCTTTGAATTCGAATGGACTTTACTTATGAGGTCCAGCCCTTTGATATCCGGGAGATCCCAGTTTGAAAAAACTAGATTCGGCTTGTGTTTTGCAATCAGGGATTCCGCCTCGGAGAAGCTGCCGAACTGGACAATCTCACAAGGTTGGAAAGGTGAGCAAACCCTTTTCAGCGGTGCGACCAGCATGGAGGAATGGTCCAACAAAAAAATCCTTCTTCTTTCGCTCATCGCAAGTCTAATCCTTTCCTGTTGACAAGAACAGTGTGGAGAAAGACTGATCCAGTCTATCAACTGAACAACAATAAATCGTAATAGCTAGAGAACCAATTCCAGTTTAATTCTTTTATCCAGCTTGAAATCAAATTTCATGGGTTGAATATCCACTTGCAAAGCATTGTGCGTCAATATAACAACCGGTTTGGCGGGGAATTCCTCGTTATTTTCAATTACAACGCCATAATAGCCAGCGATATCCGGGATGTCGGTTTGAACCACTCGGACGCGTGTCCCGATGGGGAAAAGCTGTACGATCTGCACCAAAGCCCGGACAACGAATGAATTCCACATCACACCGGCCTCGAGCACAATGGATTCCAGCGCTTTGTCCGGGGTTCTGATAATTCCATCCGCAGCACCTGTCAACAAGTTGTCATACCGGTTTGCTACAGCGAGAACTTGAGCCAACCGGAATATCTGACGTCCCTCTTCCTTCTGGGCCTTTTTCAACGGCGGAATATCATCCGCTGTCAGTCCATTGGGGTACCCATTTCCATCCAGCTGTTCGTGGTGCTGCTGAACTGTGAACTGCTCTTTGTAACTCGTGTCATCACTTCCCTTGACCAGCAACATGGAATAGGTCGGATGTTCCTGCTGAATGGCCTCGATGTCCGCTTCTGTGTGATCCTTCATCGAGCTCAAATATTTCTCGATCACTGACTTGCCCAGATCGTGAAGCAGGGACGATGTGACAAGAGTCCGAAGGTCCTGCGTTCCAACACCCAATTGCTGGCCGACGAGGAGGCAGAGCACTGCAACATCTATGGAATGCTGAATGTTGGCTCCATCCTTGGCACGTATCGGAAGCGTCGAAAACATTTTCATGTTCTTGGCGAACACATCCTCGATCAGGTCAATAGCAACGTTGCGGATCGAACTCATGTTCAGCAGGTTTTTCAGTTTCGGGTCCGTATCCAGCCGTTTCTCCAGTTCGTTTGGCCGTATACTGTCAAACGCCGGGTGGGAACGGATTTCCTCAAAGGCATCGCCAATTTTCTTCGTTGCAGCGGCACGCAACGCCCCGTTAATCACCTCCTCCGGGATGATGTCGTCCGCAACTTGGTCCATCACGTAGATGTAGGTAAAGCCTTTGTCTACAATCAGTTGAATGATATCATCGGTCAGTTTGTAACCCGTGGCGAGCATCAGATCCATTCGCTCGTTGTAGAGCGAACGGCCCAGTAATGCTCCTGATACAACATTTTCCACGTTGACAAGATGCATGGCCGACCCAGATGGTTGTCGTTTCGCTAGATTTCGACTATCCGAGATATAGAGAAAATCACCTGCCTGAAGATGTGATTCAGATCATTGTAGCATGAATTTCCCACAGGAAACAAGGTGTCGATTTGGGTGGAGCCTGTGGGCGAGGTTGGTTGCCATTATTCCTTGTCTCAAAGATATCACATGAAGAGCGAATCCCCCACCCAAATAAGGTAAATTTCTATAGACACCAATTGAAAGAGACGCTCTAGCGAAGGTCTTTTTACTGTCCAGCCGGGTCATCCGTTTCATAACCCTTAGTCGTCAAGCTTCACCCTGTCGCCCGAGAGTATTTTTACTTTCTGCGAACCACAGCCCATTGCAAGATTTCGACGTACGAGTAAAGTTACACCCCCCAAAAAAGACTTTTTCTTACCCAACCCTTCATACATGTCCCTGCTTTCCACCCGGATTCTTAAAAGCGAATCTTTCTGAATTTGGATTCAGGAAATCTTCGCCCGCCAAAACTTTCCTTTATTCAATAAGAGACTAACACTTCCAAGTACAGCCGCTTCGCCTTTTTCTTGATTTGTAGATATAGCCCATTACCTCCACGAGAACCGATTTGAATTCCAAAAAACTAATGACATGTAGAGGAGTGAACTGAGGACTCTCCGTAAGTTTATCAAGTTAGAAATACGATCACCCGCCTTGCTTGGCAGCAGCCAACAACGAGAAGTTGCATACTCAGTCTCTGCCGAGCGTCTTTAATCGGATGGAGGTACCAGATCCGTGAGACGTTTTACTTTTGAGTCGCTTCGATCTGCGTTCGAACCCGTACTCCGCAACACTCTACAGGATGAACACGACCGGCGTACGACGTGGCTTGAGGACCAGTTATCCTCCCTGGAGGGGGAACTAGCAGCATGGACTGAGGAGGTTCACGAAAAGGATCTCCCCACTTCCGCCGCACTTGAGAAACTCCTGACCACGCTTCTTCAGTGGAGTTCGGAGCTGGTTGTTCTCCCGGTTTCTCTTGAATTGGACCGCACTTTTGATCGGTGGGAATCCCGGTATCAACACATTATCGCCGATGTTCCCGGCCAGATCGAGTTTCCTTTGGACAAGAAGGAATACCGACGCATCCGGAAAGGCGACTCCCTGCGTGTGATCTTCTGGCGAATCCGTTTTGCGATCAGGATGCTTTTCCGTCCCAAGAAGCGGGGAATCATTATCAGGAATATCAACGTACCCGATTTCCTGCGAATGCACCTGGGACAGCTGGTGATGGAGACGCTCACGGATCAATGGGTTGAGCAGATTGAAACGGCATCCAACCAAATCCGTCCCACCCACGTTGCCATCGTCGACAAGATTCGCAGCATGCTTCCCGAAGAGGAGGAGGAGACTTCAGGCGTTCGATCTCTTCCCCGTCTCCACATGAGACAAATCGTGGAGGAGATTCTCGAGCTTACCGCTGGCCTGACTCCCATGCCTCTCGACCTGGAATTGGCCACAGAGGAAATCATTGAGGAGATGGAGTTCTACTGGACCTTCGCTGGAACCTCTATTCTTCCTGCCAACACATGGCGAGGATACCGCTGGCGCAGGTACTCGAAACAGCTACTCAGACATTTCAAGAAACTGACCCATCGATGGATTCAAATCCTTCTTCTCCGTGGAGATGAGCTGGGAAAGGATCTGGATCTTTTGCGCCTCGAGCTCCGCTCACGACGAATGATCGAAAACATAGCCAGCACGATTCCTGATCGAATCGAAAGGGACACACTGCCGGAATTCGAACGGCTACGCGAACAACTCAAAGGAATCCTTGCGACTGCCCGCGAGCTTGAGGACTACGATTCGATGAAAGCGTTCCTGTCCCGTGATGCCCGCCACCTGCTTGAGCATCTAAGACGGGATCGTTTGAATGCTGTTGCGGACAAACTGCTGGACACCAAGCTAGAGGCCATGCCGGACGAAGTGCTGATCGAAATACGGACGGGAATAGATGCGATGAACCCTGTTCGTTACATCCTCAGCAAACTCGACACGAAGCCTCAGATACCAAAGTATCGGTTCACTGAGATGCCCATCACGCAAACGATCAAACTTGATCAGTATGACAGGCTTCGCAGAGGACTTTTCCGGTTCACTCAGTTGACCACCGGGTCGATCAGCGAGATGTCCATCCGCATCACGGACATCGAACATCTTCTCCAGTTTGCGCTGGAAACCTCCTCCAATCTGCTAGGTAGACGGCGCGATGAAGCCCAAGTGAAGAAAGCCCGCACGGAGTTGGTCAATGGATACAAGCGTGCCCTTCAACAGGTGGAGGAACTGCAAAAAGAGGTGGGGCAGCTTGGTAAAACGACGGTGGACGCCATCTCCTCCCGCCTGATCCAGTTCCAGGGTGGCATCCGGGAATTGATTGATAACGACAGAGCGTTGGTCTTGCAGACACGAGCCCTGAAAGCCAATGCCAAGCACGGTTTTGCACGGCTGGGCGCCTCCATTTCAGGCGGTTTCGGCGGTTTCGGAAACGGCATCAAGAGGGTATTTGATTTCCTCTTTGGTTGGGTTCGCGGTGCCTACATCGACATCCGACGCCTATCCGGTCTGGATGTTCCGACCAGTACGGTTGATCCAAGGTTGTTGAAACTTATTTCCGATGCCCAGGAACAGATCACGCACCTCCCCCTCGTTTATCGCCGCATCTTCCGGCTCCATCCGTTGGATGATGAGCGTTTTTTCGTCTCACGGGAAAAAGAGTTGACCGAATTGGCTCGCCAGGCGGAACTCTGGCGTCAGGGGCAGGTTGCCTCAACCGCAATTATTGGAGAACGAGGGAGTGGACGCACTACTCTGTTGCGTATCGCCCTCAAGCGAATTTTCAACGAAGACAAGATTTTCTGGATCGACTTGGAACAGACGCTCGAAGATGCAGACAAATTCGCCAAGCACCTTTCCAAGGCGCTACGGATGGGCAAGATCACTGACATTGACAAAATCGAGGAGAAACTGCTGGAAGGTGATCCTGCTGTGATCGTTTTTGAGGATGTTCACAACCTATTCCTTAGAACGGTGGATGGCTTCGAAGCGCTTGAAAGATTTCTCCTTCTCGTCGCCCGGACTTCCTCCAAGATCTTCTGGATCATGACATGCACCACCTTCTCGTGGTCCTATCTCGACAAGGTCATGGGCATCGGTGGCCACCTGCAATGGGTCTTGCAGCTTTCCAATCTCTCAACGGAAGAGATCACAAACGCCTTGATGAGAAGGAGCCGGGCGAGCGGATTCAAAACACGCGTTGAGCCCAACGAACGTGCGCTCAAATCGAAGACGTACAAACGGCTGCGCAGCGAAGAAGAACGACAGCGGTATTTGCTCTCCTATTTCTTTGGTTCGCTCTCCCGTTTTGCGGTCGGAAACATCACTGTTGCCATCCTTTTCTGGCTTCATTCCATCCGGGGCAACGACAGTGGAGTTCTTCGCCTTGCGCCGGATATCAGTTTTGACTCCTCGTTTATTCGGAGTTTCCACCCGGATGATCTTTTCACCATGCAGGCTCTGGCGGTCCATGAATTCCTTGACGCTGCACAGCATGCGCGAGTGTTCCATCAGGATGTCAGCGTCAGCCGGACCCACCTCTCCCGCCTTAGAAACATGGGAGTGCTGGAGGAATCGACAGGAGGATTCCGTATCCATCCATTCCTTTACCGGCCGATCATCGAGGTGCTCAAGGAAAGGAACATGCTGCCATGAAAGCGCGAAACCTGAAAACCGCATTGCTCCTTTTCCTCCTCATCATCGCCTTTTCCTCGGCATCAGCACAGGCGCCACAGGACACTACAGCCGTCCCAGCCAACGTCATTCCTGACTCTCTCGGGGTGAATCTGGAAGCGCCGATGACTATTCCCGATACCATCGGCACCACATGGGAACGCATCCCCACCGCGCCTGACACTATTGGTTCAGCCTGGGAAGAGGATACACCCTATCTGGAATACCTCAACGCTGAAGATGCCGATGACGGCCCGTGGACGTTGACAATCAGCAAGGTGTTCCTCGCCCTGTTGGTCTTCTTTATCGCCTATGTCCTGCTGAAGTTTGTCACCCGGATACTCGAAACCGTTGCGGAGCGTAATCCCACATGGCGCCTCACCGTCAAAGCGTTGATTCCGGTCATCCGGATCACCTCGTGGACGGTTATTATTTACATCATCGTCGCTCATATCTTTGCGCCGCCGATACAGACCTTGGTCGCCCTCACGGCCTCCGCAGGTATCGCCATCGGTTTCGCCAGCCAGGACATCCTGAAAAACATCTTCGGCGGAATCATGATCCTGTTCGACCGCCCGTTCCAGGTCGGCGACAAGATCGAGGTCGGTTCCCATTACGGCGAAGTGATCAGCATCGGGTTGCGCACGGTGCGATTGATGACTGCGGGCAACAATGTGGTATCTGTACCGAACACCGAAGTGGTGAACCAATCGGTCATCAATGCGAATATGGGTGAGCAGTACTGCCAGGTGGATGTAGCATTTTTCCTTCCACCCGACATCGATTTCTACCAGGTCCGCAACGTCGCGAGGTTGGCAGCCGCTACCAGTCGGTATGTGATGCTTTCCAAGCCGATCAAGACTTCCGTGCTGAACGTCGTGCTGGAAGCACGGAGTATGGTTAAGATCAAAGTCCTTGCCTTTGTCTACGACCATAGGAACGAATTTGCATTTCGGACCGAGGTTACGGAACGGGTTATCGAGGAACTCTTGCGGCGTCGCCTGGTCTCACCTTCGGATTTGACGATGACGTCCAAATGAAATCGTGACAAAAAACACCGGACGTGAACAACCGTCCGGTAGACAAAGCGATGATTATCGGCTCGGGGTCTCAGACCATGCGAGCCGATTTTTCTCCGGGAAACAGGTGCGTTTTCATGTTCTTAACGCAATCCCCCCTGTTCACATACCCTTCGGTGGAGGCACCCACAAGGTTTCCGTTGGTGGCGAATCGACGCCAGCGCCATTCACCCTTGCGGTCCTTGTAGATTTCCCACTTGTCGCGTACCCCGGTTCCATCTCCGCCTTCAAACCCGTTGCGGTGCGCGTTGCGGAGGCAGTCGATTCGACGGACATACCCCTCCGTGGCAGCACCGATGATCTCGCCGTTGCTCGCAAACCTCTTCCAGCGATGCTCACCTTTCTTATCCTTGTAAAATTCCCACTTCTCACGCGCGGCCATTTGCGACTCCCGAGTTGATGCACGAAGAACTTTCCACACCCAAGCTACGGGCATTGGAGCTGTTCGTCAATAGCAGTTTTCCACACCTATCAACCTCTCTCGGAGGCGGAGACCACTAGTGAATAACAAAACTGTCCAGTAGCCAGCTACCCATCCCAGCCATGAAGAATAAGCCGCTCACCGGCGCCATTACGAGGGCTACGATCAAGAAACTGACCACGGAATGCCAGATTGCAGAGGAGATATTGTAACCGTTCGCCTCGGAGATTGATTTCAGGTAAATGATGATGATGCCGACCATAATCGCCAAAATGATCGGCAAGAGGATGACCGCCGAAAGCACAGTAAGCCACAAGCCAAAATCGAGCGGAATCCCCTCTGCCATTTTGTACTCATTTGCCAGATAGGCTTCTTTCCCAAGCACGGCAAGTTCAACGATCTCTATCAGACCGATGTAGAAAAAGGGGATGGCAGCGTGGGTTGTGGCGGTAAAAGTCTGCCTGAAATCGGCAGTCCCCTTGAACCATCTCGCCGTCTTGGACATCAGCCAGGAAAAGAATGAGTAGTAAATCATCCCGAAAAGAGGACCTGCGAGAATCACAATCAAAAGGATTGTGGTCAAGGAGTGTTTTAATCCCCAGAGGTTGTTCTGAGCGATGTGGTGCATCATGACCAGCCCACCAATGGACGCAAGCAGAAGGTCACGTTTCAGGGATGGGGTATCCAGCGCTTCCCGAACGGTGCGCCTGGGGTATTTCCAGATTCTGAAGATGGGAATTCCAGTCATAATCTCCTCGCTCTTTTCCCTGACCTGATATCGATTCTGAAACGACGATCAAGCATATGTATTTGACACCTGAACCATCTTGGCGGAAAAGTTAACTATGCTGCGAGACCAACACCCAACACCTTGTGGCCATTATCTTATTTAGAACCTTGGGGGATGAGAATGGGCCGCGCTACCGGCATTTCACTAGTCAATGTCCTGGCATTCATTTTTCTGCTTGTGATGCTGGAGGTTGCGGGATTGTACCTCCTCCCCTCGCACCCGTTTGTCTGGATACTCCCTCTCTCGCTTGCCGTGGTCGTTGGACTCGCCTTCTTGATGAAAAGACAACCCTCCACTCCCGAGGGTGGTCAAGAGCGGGTTGTTTTCTTCAATTCCCTCGCGGATCACTGGAGCAGGAACAACCGGTCCGAGGCTTTACGTGAGTTGCTGATGCAGGACCTCGCCGATTTCGGCATCCAGCCAGACGAGCACGTGATTGATATCGGCTGTGGAACAGGGGTTCTGATTGGCTGCCTGCTTGAAAAGCTCGATAGCAGGGGAAACGTCGTGGCTGTGGACATTTCTCCGAACATGCTCGCGCATGCGGCTGCTGAATACACTGACGAGAGAGTCCGATTTGTCCTTGCGGATGCTGAGCATCTGCCGATGGAATCGGGAAGTGCGGATCGAATCCTCCTCTTCTCCGTCTGGCCGCACATCCTTGACAAAGAGAGCGCCATAGCTGAGTTCTGGCGCTTGCTCAAACCGGGCGGGCACCTCCACATCTTGCACCACAATTCGAGGGGGTCGATCAACCGCGTACACCGCGAGGCTCACCCCTCTGTCCAGGAGGACAAGCTGGAACCCGCGCACCTGCTTGCAGCTTCTCTAGCCAGTTCTGGTTTCGAAGTTGAAGAATTTGTTGAGGAGGGGGAGTATTATCTGGTGTCTGTTAAAAAACGTGTAAGGAACGAATAGCTCGAGACAATCGTATCACCGACCACGTCATTCTATCTCAACAAAACGGTTTTTCGAACTCTGGATATTTGGTTATCCTGTTTCACGCGCAGGAAGTACACCCCACTGGCGACACTGGAATCGGGTGCCCAGATGATCTGTACTTCACCACTCTGCGCTGACTCCCGCCGTAGCACATCCACCAGCCGTCCCATGATGTCATATACCTCTATGTTGAACAGACGTGCGGTAGGGAGGTGTAACGTTATAGTCACACTACTGTTGAACGGATTAGGATAGGTGGACACAATTTCGATTTGACTCGGCAATGCTGTATTGCCCAAACCATCTTCCGGAACCACACCTAGAGATCCGGTGAAATCGGGTTTGTAGAAATTGTAGCACATATGACCTGTCGTGGGATGTAGATACCTGAATACAAAAAGCATCGAACCATCGGATATCGAATGGGTGTGGATAGATAGCGGTGTACTGTTTTGGGGCAATGGTCCGACCCTGTGCGGATCAGCCGCCCACAAGTCGGTTGTTCCGGTTTCATCGATGCGGTGGGCGGTTGATCTGTAAACCAAACCGGTGGTGTCAGACATCGGAGAACGCAAGAGAAACAGAAGAGGGACATCCTGACCTTCAAAACGCAGATTGTAGATGGCCGGATATCCATACAGGTAACTCGGATCACCGTGCATGATCACATTGTCCAGAAATGGAACCTTCTCTACACCTGAAGATGTTATCCAACCAAAACGAATTCTGTAGTCATAGGCAGAACTCGCCACACTCGCAAAAACGACACTTCCATCGCTGGTGATCGCGGGAGAAAAAGTGAACCGTGAAGCATCTACCATGTAGTAAATACCTTCATCGCCCCATACGAATGTGTCGTTCCCGGCAATTCGCTGGTACCAAGCGACACCATCACTTTTGCGACCGGTGACGATGACCCCCCCCTCTGGGTGAGGCAGCGCTCTCACACTATTCAGAGAATAGGTCATTCCACTGAATACACGTATTCCTCTACCAGTATAGACTGGTATCCCTTCCTCGTCGAAATGGTTGTAGAAAAGCGATTCATTCGTTTCGTTCAAAGCACAATTGGTCAGCAGGTAAAACCCCCCATTCCCATCCTCGCAAATTGCACCGTAGTCATCCTTTTCCGTCGTTACAAACTCCAATCCGGTTTTCACAGTGCCGTCGCTGTTCATCCCGGCGTAGTAAAGGTCGAAACTCAACGCCTGCGTAAAGACTACCCAGAAACCGTCCGCCCCGTCCCCACAAACATTCGAGGTTATAAAGCCTCTGAATGCAGAAAAGTCGTCGTTGGTCGAAACCTTTGTCGATTCTTCATCCAGCAGCTTCTCGCCCGTGGCACTAAACCGCTGGGCATGAACGTAATTTTCCTCATAGATATCGTACACTGCAAACGCCCCGCCATCCGACAGAGGCTGGATGCCGTAGATATAGCCAAACGCCGTCGTGTCCTCGAGGATGAACATCCCCTCAGGGCCGAGGAGCTTGTTGCCCTCGGCATCAATATGCTGAACCATTGGGCGAGGGCTTAGAAATTCATAATCTTCGTAGATCACCCAAATACCACCTGAGCTGTCCGGTTCATAATAGGTTGTTTGAATGTTTCGGTTCGTTAGCTGCACACCCGCTTCCGGCCACTCGGCATACAGGGGCTGGAAGAAAGCAAGGAACAGAATACTGCTGAGAATGGCTGCGCGTACTATTTGACGGAAACCGCACATACCCACTCCGTGTCAGATTCACAGATTCAACGTCAACTGCGTTTCATCCTTTTCACCAGCATCCCGGACAAAATTCGAGACCGTCACACCCAGCAATCTAACAGGTTTTTCCGGCAATTCCGGCTCACGCAACAGTCTTCGCACCATTTCCCAGATTCCCTCAAATTCCTGAAATAGAGTGCCGGGACTGATGCTTCTCGTTCTCTGCACAAAGTCGGAGTATTTGATTTTCAAGGTGACGGTTTTACCCCTGAGCTGACGCGCAACGAGATCGTCGGACACTTCCCGCGTAATCGGTTCAAGCCGTTCCAGCATCTCTTTTTCTGTCGTCAAATCCTGTGCAAAAGTCCGCTCGGCTCCCAGCGACTTCCTTTCACGGTGAGGGGTCACCTCCCTGTCATCCACACCCCGCGCCGCCTGATAGTAGTAGACTCCCACCTTCCCGAATAACCGGACCAGCTCCTCTTCACCGTACCGACACAGGTCTGCGCCGTTCTGAATTCCCAACTGCTGCATTTTTGTGGCTGTTGCAGGACCAACGCCGTAGAATTTCCGAATCGGCAGCTCCGCCAAAAACGCCTTCGCATTCTCGGGGAGGATCACAGTGAGGCCATCCGGTTTGTTGACATCGCTGGCCACTTTCGCAAGAAATTTGTTGTAGGAAACCCCGGCACTTGCGGTCAACTGCGTTTCCTGAAAAATCTCCCGTTTAATTCTCTGCGCGATCAGGGTTGCGCTGGGCAGGCCGATCTTGTTGAAGGTGACATCGAGGTATGCTTCATCAAGCGAGAGGGGTTCGATCAGGTCTGTGTACCAGGCAAATATTGAGCGAATCTGCCTTGACACCGACCTGTAAACATCGAACCGGTGCTTCACAAAGATGAGTTCGGGACAAAGCCGTTTCGCGCGCAGGGAGGGCATTGCCGAAAACACCCCGTATTTCCTCGCCTCGTAGCTTGCGGCCGCCACGACCCCTCGCGCCTCACCATGCCCGACAGCGACCGGTTTTCCACGGAGTTCCGGGTTGTCACGCTGCTCAACGGAGGCGTAGAATGCATCCATATCGACATGGATGATCTTGCGAATCGATGGCGCTGTCATGCCTTTGAGGGGTTTGAGTCGCGTGGTAGCTCAACGTTTACAATCAACGCCGAACCCTTGCCCGGAGTGCTTTCGATGTAAACAGATCCATTGAATTGGCGCAGCCGCTCATCCGCACCGACGAGTCCAAGCCGGGGACGTTCGGGGTCGGAAGTTTGCGCTCGAACCCCTTCTCCGTTGTCCTCAACCCGCAGAATAAACCGCCCGTTGACCTCTTCGGTGATGATGTTCACCCGGGTGGCCTGCGAATGTTTCAGGACATTGGTCAACGCTTCCTGGACGATACGGTAGAGCGCCGTGCGCAACTCGTGGTCTTCAGGTTCCCGTCTGGCCTTCAAACGCAGATTCGTTTCGATATTGCTTCGTGACGAGAAACGCTTCGCCTCCCATTCGATCGCCGCATACAATCCGAGATCATCCAGCACCGGCGGACGAAGCTCCGTACTGATACGCCTCACATCGGCGAGCAACTCATCCACCATGCCCAGCAGATCATTGCGCTGTTTCCTGGGTATTCTCCCCAGGGAAGAAATATTCCATCGCAGTACGGTCAGCGTCTGTCCCAACTGGTCATGGATATCCCTTGCCACCTTCGCCCGTTCATCTTCCAGGCTTGTTCGCAACAATGAGGAGAGTTCACGAAGCTGGTTTGAGTAGCGAACCAGTTGCCTTCTCGATCGTTGGCGAAGTGTGAAATAGTGAATGGTAGACCAGAGTGCCGCGCCGATAGCCGGTGGAAAAAGCAGGATCAGCAGACCCCAACGAATTCTCAGGATCATCCACGAGAGTGGAGATTTGCGAATTCTGTACAACATCAGGGCATCCCGCCCGATTCCGGCAACGAGGTCACTCATTTCGCCCTGGTCACGAATCCGGGTAGGACGCATGGAGTTGATACTGGTGACCGGCTGGCGTGCCACTACACGCCCAGTATAGAGGTCCTGCAGAATGATCGAGGGACCATCACAGCTGTACATGATCGCAGCATGATTCTCGCCGTAATAGACGAGACTCGGCGAACGAGGGCTCTGAATCTGTTTCGGTACTTCCACTTCACTCAGCAGGTGGCCGCAGTCTTCATACACAAGAAAAGACTTTTTTAGCCGGGTAAAACTGGTAATGATGCCTCCAACACCCAGTTCCGATTCCGCATACCCTCTGCGATCGCTCAGTTCACCGGAAACTTGTTGGCGCGAATAAACAGTGCCGTCGTCCGCATTGAGGCGTGTGATGTATACGCTCTGGTCGCCTTTCACAAACGATGCAGCGAAGGAAAACGCGGTAATCGTATCCTGACGGCTGAACACCTGGGTGATTCCGCCCCCTTCGCTGAGCACTTTATACCACATCAGCGAGCCGTTCTCCGAATAACGGAAGATCACGGACCGGCAATCGCTGATACTGTCAGGAATCGAGGGAACGGCAAGGTCCATCCCCCTCGTGCCTGTACACAGGGATTCACCTCCGACGATGATTCCCCCTCCCCATTCCGGATCTATCCGCGCTCCGATGATCGGATTGATCGGTGTCTGGTGAAAGGTCAGGCGCCTGGGAGTTTCTTCCCGTGTATAGGAGGCAAGGTATCGCAGCTTGTTGTTGTCCCTTCCACCGACGATGCTGACATACACCCGGTCGTCCAGAACGAGGGGATTCCCGATGATGTTGTCCCGCAGGACGTGCGCCCGAAGACGCCAGCGCGAATGGAACGGGGTCCATGCTCCAGGTGCTTCAAACGTATCGATGGGGACGAACTCATTTTCCATGTCAAGGAATCCAAGTACAGCTCTGGGCCACGGATAATCACTGTGACGGATGGCGAACAATTCGTCATAACCGTCGTTATCAATGTCCAACGTGATATTATCGATGCTCTCATCCTCAAACCCGGACCCGATGTTGTGTTCGAAGGCGAGGATTACGGTTTCGCTGTTGTAATGGATGAGGTCGAGAGTGCTGTCCCTGTTCACACGGATTCCCAGTATGCCGGGATCATCAGCAATCAGACGGGTTTCAGGGAGAAAACGGGTGTCCCCCTGCACCATGATGTGGCCGAGTTGATCGAACTGGTAGGGATAGGACCTCGCTTCCGGGGGGAACGTTGCAGTCGAATTAAGCACAATCCATTCGCTCACACTCACAATGACAATTATCAGGAGTGCGATAATAATTCCGCCTGACCGTCTCTGGGTTGGACTGCCAATATCGTCGGAACGAATAACGCGCCGTTTCCGCAACATTCGGGGAAGGCCTCCGATCAATCACATATCACTTTTCATTCGATGGATCAAGATCAACCTATAACAGCGAGTAAACCAGGTTTAGTGTAATCAACTCCTTGAATCTACCCGCAGGAGATATCTCTTTATCGTACATCCAGCGGAAATTCAATTTAACTGCAATATTCTTCGTGACCCTCGTGGTGAAAATCGCCTCAAAATCCGCATCAACCATCCGCCAATCGTTGTTTCTCAATTCATCCGACAGAGAGTTATGCAGTGATTGGAACAACGTAATCTTGGCATTCAAACGAACACGGTCCTGTATAAGGGGAGTAACCATCTCGCTCACCATTTCCAAACCGGCGTCGCTGATGATTTTCTTACCCCTGACCTCCGTCGAATCCGTTGAATCAACAATGTAATTAATATCGTATCGCTGGTGAAGAGCGCCACCAAACCTGACAATCAGGTGCTTGTTCTGAATATTCTCCCAGAAGGCCCAGGCGAGACCGGCACTCTCGGTAAAAACAACCGGGTTTCCATAATAAGTTTCTTCGATGCGCTCATCAGTAAACTGGGATTGAATTTTGCCCGCGGCAAACGGGTCGAGTGTTCCCCCGCTCCTGAAGCGGAAAATGGATTCCAATTCAATATTGTCAGTTGTTTTTGCAGGTGCGCTCCAGGTGCTGAAATCACGGTCCTGAGTCTGAGACTGCCCATACTCCAGCTTCAATGTGGTTCTAGTTGAGTATCGTGGGCTAATCCGTTTCTGGGCGGAGGCATTCAATCCGGAGGTCCACTGAAACGTCCCCTCCTCCTCGCCATCCCAGTTCGGGCTATAGGTGCTCTGGCTTTGCGCGAAACCGATATCAACGGAGATATCCCATTTTTCCAAGCGTTTTTCTTCGCTCACAAGGGAGTCCGGTTCTTCCGCGTCCTCGGGAAAATCGATCCAAGCCAAGGCCGGATTGACTAAACCGAGCACAAAGGCGCACACTGCCAGAAACCAAACCGTTTTTCTACCCCGCATGCCTTCAACCCTCCCTCGCACTTCAAGCGACGAAGCCCTCACCCAAAAAACAGTCGCTCACAACTCTGTTCACAAGGTAACCTGTTGGGAAGCATGGTGCTACGTTTAGGAATCGCTTGCAGCATTATGAAGAGTACGAAAGGCGAAAAGGCTACTCGGAATCCTTTTGAGGAATCGCAGGCCATCAAGAAAACATGTAATTATGAAACAAGGCAGCTCCCGGTTCAGTCGGGAGCCGCCTTGATACATTCACGTCTGGGCTGTCGATATTACTTGAGCAGTACCATCCTTCTTACCTGATCGAGTTCACCCGAAACAACTGTGTGGACGAAGTGCGAACCGCTGCTGTCTACGACTACAAGAAAAAGCCCGATCAATGACCGGGCTTAACAACATGACAGTACCGATACTGCTATTTCAGGAACTCAAGAATTGCCTTGTTCGTTACTTCCGGCTGCTCGAACTGGACAAAGTGGCCACATTTGTCAACCATGATCACTTTGCTGTTCGGGATTTCACGGTCCGCGATCTCACCGATCTTCGCCGTTTCTCCACCGTTCAGGAACCGGTTCGGGATCAACTGGTCATACATCCCGAAGAGTACCAGCGTCGGCTGGGTGATGTTCTTGAGCTTCTTCGAGGTCGGCTCGTTCACCATCGCCTTGATGTTTTCGGCCACGGCATAGGCATACATGTCGAAATCGGATGCGCCTTTGAGCTGAATGCGGTCTGTGATCATGAATTCCGCTTCCGGCGGTGTCTCGTAGAAGTTTGAACGGAGGTTGATGTCGATGGTGCGCGTGGTTGCATCCTCTGTCAACTCTGGGACGGCAACCTTGCGGAACCAGTCCTTCTCACCCTCTTCGAACTCCTCTACTCCAGCCGGGCTGATCAACACCAGTTTCTCAACGCGTTCCGGATAGGTCAGCGCAGTGATTATGCCGATCTGACCACCCATCGAGTGACCGACAAATACCGCCTTGTCAATGCCGAGTTCCGTGAGCATTTCGGTCAGCACTTCCGCGTAGAAGCTGAGGCTGTAGGGATAGTAGTCTTTGGAGGACAATCCATACCCCGGCAGATCCACCGCGATCACACGGTACTGTTTCGAAAGCTCGGGAATGTTGCGGCTCCACCCCTTGGCATTGCTGCCGAGGCCGTGGATGAGGAGCAGCACCTGACCCCCGCTCCCCTGATCGAGATAACCGATCTTCAGGTTGCGGACGTTGACGTAATTGACCGGATAGCCGTAGTCAATCTGGTTAAACTCTTTGGGTTCCAATCGGTAGAACCTTGATGTAGATGAACAGCCCACCACACTCAGGAGAAGGGCGGCGAGCAACAGCAGTGTAAGACTTTTCTTCATCTTCGCCTCCCTTAGAACATGATCCATCTGAGTGATGTGAACACCGTCCAGGGATCATCCGGACGGACACTCTGACCACCGTTTATCGTTGGATCGTCGTAGAAACCGCCGAGTTTCAGGTATGCAGCGTGCAACTCGAGATCCATGAAGACTTTCGGCGTATACCGGATATTAAAGTTCACTTCCGTGCCGATAAACTTTCCACCATAGCTGTTCGCTGCACTCGCCATGCCTGCGCCAACACCCGTTTTAACCATCAGTTTATGCGGCACGATGTCATAGGAGGCGATAGCGCTGCCACCTGTGAATCCGTAACCCATGTTCTGGATATCGCAGACAGCTCCGTAATAGCGGTTTACAACAATGGCGTGGGGGATCAGCAGGTACAACCCGTGGCTGAAGAAAACAGCACCCGGAGATGTCCAGTTGTTGCCTGTCAACACACCAGAATACTCGTTATCATCCACACCGTTCTCGTCACCCGTGGTGAAAAGACCGTCGATAGCAACCAGGTCGTTGGTCGTGCGGCCATATTTGTAAGCGAGTCGGAGATTAGCGGCAAAGCCCATTACGTTGACATCTTTTCTGTTTTCCACCGCCACCTTGCCCAGCGTGGTAAAGGCAAATCCGTCATAGCCGAATCGACCCTGATTCAGAAGCGGATTACCAAAGAATGGAACACCAACCCAGAATATGTCTGCCGTGTATTTGTTGCTTCCGATGTCAAAATTGAAGACACCGTTGTAGTCGGAAAGGCCGCTGTTCAGACCTTCACCAAGAATGGACACTCCCCCTTCGCCGTTAGCGTGATCACGAACATAGTAGGCAAAAAGTCCTACCGTGTTGAAGATGTCAAGATCATATTCGCTGCCCAATTCGAACAACACTACGTCATCGTCCTGATCAACGTTGTTTTCCCAAAGCTGATAGGCACCAGCCTTCAGATGCAGGAAGGTCTCGGGAGAATAGTAGACGTTGGCGCCTGTAGCATCGGACCCAAAGAGCGCGAGGCGGAATCCGGTGTTTGTGAGGGTGCTCGTCCCGGTATTGTAAGGAACACGAACGTTGTCGTAGAGTCGTAACAATCCTGTGTTGATTACCAGATTCTTTGCCGGGTTAAACTCGAAAAAGAGGTTTTGGGTCTGCATGTTGACAACATCAGCACCAAATCCACCGCCGAAATTACCACCAGCGGAGTAAGCAACATCACCCCATGTCCAGTCAAGTTCAAAGGACATCCGCATTTTCGCCCAGCCATCAAAGAGCTGTGGTGTGTAGGTGAGCATTGGCATGAAGCGCTGTTCCATGTACAGGGACGTGCGCTCGGATGTCTGCGTTGTATTACCACCGAAGAGACGGCCAACAACCTGTCCCTTCAAAAACTCGTTTGTGGGCCCAATGTTGGATATCGTGGCGAGGTTGATGAAGTATCCAAGGAAGGTCCACTCCCTGGTCTTCTCCCGCTCCTCCTTAATTGGATAATCACCGCTTGTCTGAGCTATAGCACCTGAAACGGTGAAAAGCAGAAGAAATAGTGTCACACAAAAAGATCTCATGGCTCCATCCCGGATGGTGTGCACCAAAATGCGGTGGCGCGGAAGGAAAAACCCCTTTTCCGCGCCACCAGTAACAGACTCAATTATTCGTAACGCACGTAGGTCTGAATGTTGGTCGTTCCGAGAGTTTCGTTTGCACCGAAACCTTCTTCAGGGGTCGGAACAGCTGCGCCTATATCCGGGACAGTCTGGACAGCTTCAAGCTGAAAACCGTCGCCGTCAGTCGTAAGTTCGATGATACCTTCCTGCTCAAAAGCAGTGTAAACGAGCGAGATGGCATGGATGTCGCCGGTTTCAGATTCGGTGACGGAGTAAACACCAGCGGTCTCACCTGTCCAGGCGCCGTCGAGAATGTGTGAGTTCAACGTCACGGTGTTGTCATCACCAAAGACGACCAGCACCGAGTCGTAGTTGAAGTAGTACGAAAGGATCACAGCAACGTTGTCACCAGCGCTGAGCCAGGTACCAACGAGCTGCTCTTCAATCGTCTCTTCCGTCGGGGTCGTGCCATCATCATCATCGTCATCGCTGCAGGCCACCATGCCAAGGCTCAGGCTAAGAGCGAGGACGAGAACCAAAAACAGATTCCACTTCTTCATGGTCGTTCTCCTTTGTGTTTCGCTACCTTTCATCGTGTAGCTTTTTGAGTTCTATCCTGTTAATCTTTCCTGCCTCGTTCTTCGGCAGGTCTTCTAAAAACGCCACGTGCTTTGGTGTCTTGTATTTTGCAAGCTGACCTTTGCAGAAATCTGTAACCTCTTCCGCTGTCAGCGTTTTGCCTTCGTTCAGCGAGATGAACGCCTTGCCCACCTCTCCCCACTTCTCGTCCGGGACGCCGATCACAGCGACTTCCTTAACCGCCGGATGGGTGTAGAGGAAACGCTCGACATCCGCCGGGTATACATTTTCCCCTCCGGAGATGAACATGTTTTTCTTGCGGTCCACGACGAAGAAAAAGCCGTCTTCATCTTTTTCCACGATGTCGCCGGTGTGAAACCAGCCATCCGTGATCGTCTCTTCAGTTTCTTTCGGTTTGCGCCAGTAACCGGGTGTAACAACATGGCTGCGAAGCCACAGCTCGCCCGATTCGTTCGCGCCCAATTCCACACCCTCAGGGTCCACCACCTTGGCATCGATGTAGAAATTCGGGAAACCGATGGAGCCACGTTTCCGGATGGCGTCGTCCTGATGCAGGCTGAAACAGTTCGGACCCACTTCAGTAAGGCCGTAGCCCTGCCTGATCCAGATGTTCTTTTCGTGCCAGATGTTGATCAACGGCACCGGCATCGCCGCCCCGCCCACAATCGCGTATCGCACACTACTCAAATCAACCTTGTTGAAAAGTGGGCTGTCCGCCATCATCTGCATCATCGTCGGCACACCAAACAGCAGCGTCGTCTTCTCCTTCTCCATCAAGGTCAGAATTTCGTCGGGATCAAATTTCTGAAGGAGTGTGTGAGATGCGCCGTGGTGTATGAAGGGAGTGAGCAGAACGTTCCAGCCGCCCGTGTGAAAGAAGGGCGAATAGGACTGCGTATGGTCAAACGAGGTCAAATCCAGCCGAAGGCCCGTATTCACCGAATTCCAGTAAAGCATCCGGTGAGTGACCATCGCACCCTTGGGAACTCCCGTCGTCCCGGAGGTGTAGAGGATCATTACGATATCATCTTCGGCGATGGGTTCTGCCGGAACATGGGGCACCACCGAACCGGGATCATTGACCAGCAGTTCCCCAAGCTCACCATACTCATGCCGATTCTTCACTCCGCTAAGAGTGGTCAACTGCTCAACGAGCTCTTTGTATTCCTCTTCATAGAAAAACGCCGCGGGTTCCGCATCCACGATCAAAACGTCCAGTTCGCGCGGCATCAGGCGGAAATTCAATGGGACGAGAATAATCCCGGTTTTCACGCATGCAGAGAAGAGCAGAACCGTCTCAGCGCGGTTTTTCGCAAACACCGCCACCCGGTCGCCTTTGTTCAGGCCCAGCTCGCCGGTCAACCACGCCGCTAGCGCTTCCGCTCGTGCGTTAAACTCGCTGTAACTCCACTCGAGACCTTTTTCGTGATCTCGCAGGATGCGCCGATTCGGTGTATAAAGCGCCCACCGTCTTATCCAATCGGTCTCAGGCCGGAACATCAACCTTCCTCCTGTTGATCAAGTAAATCGCTCCACCGACGAGAACCGAGAGGACGATCGCCACCGATGCTGCAACGCCGGGGTTCTGTCCGCTGGACTGCGTGAAGGGGATGCGAATGTTGCCGAGGCTGATCGTGAAGTGAACAACAACCGCCGTGATTGATGCCGCGATCGGCGCCGCTTTCGGGACGTCTTTCAGGAACATTCCGAAGAGAATCGGCAGGAACGCCGCTGAGAAGTAGGCGTACACACCGTTTTGAGCGAAGATCGCCACGGAGAGTTTCGGGCTGACGAGCTGATTCCAGCTAAGCCAGATCGAAACGATGGCGAGCAGTGCAATGGCGGCCTTGTTGACTTTTTGAAGGATGCGGTCGCGCTCCCCGTCATCCTCTGGAAGTTTCGATTTCGCAAGGGGTTCAACGATGTCTTTCGTGATCGTCGTCGAAACAGACTGGATTAAGCCCTCCAGCGTGCTGATTCCCGCTGAGATCAGGCCCATCACCACGATCAGCCCAACGAACACGGGAAATTCCCTGACGACATAGGCACTGATGATCCCGTCCATGGGGATCGCCGCACCGTTCAGCGTCAGATCGGGGAAGGCCAGGCGAGCATAAAGACCCGCGAAAACGACCGCGAAGAAAATCACTTCCGTGATTACACCCGCAATCAGGTAGGTGTTCACATCTTTATCAGTCTTGAGCAGCAACGATTTTGTGATGATATGGGGCTGACAGACAATCGCAACTCCGACGACGAGCTGAGCGAAGATGATCTCGAACCAGTCACGGAAAAGGAAGGATGCCGGATTAGCCCACTTCACAAGGTTGGGATCGATAGCCCTGAGTTTCCCGAGGAATCCGTGAATCCCCTCGCTGAAGTGCTCGTATCCACTCCCGAGCAGGATGAAGGCAACGATCAGCATCAGGATGGCCTGAATTGTGTTGGTGTAGACCATGCTGTTTGCGCCGCCGAATGCCATGTAGCCGAAGATGAAGAGGACGATGCCAATAAGCGCCGCCATCTCCGATATCGCCAGCGCGCTGCTAAGCACTTTGACAAGTCCGACCACGATGAGAACGATGAAGGTGACGAGAAGAAGGGAAAGGAATGCGAAGAAGAGTGAATACCCCTTGCTGTTGTAACGGTTGCCCATCCACTGGGCCATCGTCAACGCTTTCACCGAACTGCCGTAACTGCGGAATCCCTTGGTCAGGATGACCAGCGAGATCATCGCAGCCGCTGGAAGAACCAGGGCATAACTGATCACTCCGCTGATGCCGTAGAGTGCAATAAAGCCCGGATTGATGATGAAGGTCGCCGCACTCGTCATCGAGGCTGCCAGCGCCAGTCCCACCGCGATGGGGCTGAACGCAATTGAACCTACCGCATAATCCTGCATGGATCTGCTCTTTCGTGCTCCGCGAATCACGAAGAACAGGACCACCGCCATGTAGGCAAGGATCAATATCCAACCGGCGGTAACCAGAGACTGCTGACCATTATCCATATCGATTCAACTCCTCCCATGCCTGAACCTGTGCCTGTCTCAATCCACCCGAAACAGGACGTGCGCTTCCCCGGTCAGGACCGTAACCCCATCCTGGTTGACACACTCCGTATCCAGCGTTATAACCGGCTTATCCTCCCGAATCTCACGAACCATCGCACGGGTTGATATTTTGTCGCCGACGAACACAGGCGCTTTGAATCTGAATGACTGCCCGAGCAGAATCCCCCCCGGGCCCGGAATCTGATTACCGAGAATTGATGAGACGAAGGCCATGGGAATCACCCCATGAACAACCCGCCCACCGAACCGCTTCTCGAGGTACTCATCGCTCTTTTTCGGCATATGGCTGAACAGCATGACGGCGGACTGGAACTTTTCCACCAGCTCATCGCCGACAACTGCATCCAGCACATCGCTGTCCCCCACACGCCATTTCATCCAAGCTCCTACCAGCGAAAAACGCTGCAAGCGAACGCCAACCCACCACCGGAACCCATAAACACGACCAGATCGCCCGGTTTCAGTTTGCCCTGTTCATTCGCCTCAGCCAAGGCCATGGGAATGCAGGCGGAACCCGTGTACCCGTAACGGTCCATGATCGTGTGAGCTTTCTCCATCGGCTCACCGAGAATATCCAGCGTCGCACGAATGCCATTTATGTTGATCTGGGTGAAGAAATACTGGGCAACATCTGAGGGCTTCTTGCCAATTTTCGCGAGGTTCTCGGTGATCATTTTCGACCACGTGTTCGGGTTGATCTCGGTCGGGAACCGCTGGATGAATTTCAGCAGATGATCCTTGTTTGCAACCACCTCGTCCGAAATAGGTTTTGCAGTTCCACCGCCATAAATACCCATCCATCCCGCGTACTGACCCTCGGTGTGAAGACTACTGGCCAGCCAGCCCGATTCCGAATCCTCAACAGCCTCCAGAATCACAGCACCCGCTCCATCAGCGAAGAGGTTCGCGGTCTTTTTGTCCGTCACATCCAGATATTTGGACATCGCATAGGCGCCCACGACCAGAATCCGCTTGTACTGCGGGTCGGCCTGGATATATTTCGAGCCCATGTCCACTGCCGTGACGAATCCTGCGCAGGCTGTGTTCACATCGAAAGTGCCGGCGTTGACCGCCCCCAGCCGATGCTGGATCAAGGATGATGTGGAGGGGCTGATCCATTCCGGCGTGTCCGTTGAAACGATCAGGAGGTCAAGATCCTCTGCTTTCAACTTCGCCTTTTCGAGCGTGATGATGGCCACCCTCTCCACCAGGTCGGCAGTCGACTCATCCTCAGCGCACCAACGCCGTTCACGAATCGTCAAGTTTTCCCGAAGCCAGGTGTCGACATCTTCACCGAGAATCTCGTTGAAAAAGGAGTTGGGTACTACTTTCTCCGGCGCGTACATGCCGGTCGCAATAATCTTTGCGTTACGTGCCATGCTCTCTCAGTCTTGTAAAAGGTCCCGACGCCTTCGGTTTTCCATGGAGAGAAAAGACCAAAGGCGTCAACGCCACTGGTTTTCGATTCTCAGATTACGATACCGCCATCAACCGAAAGCACCGCGCCGTTGATGAAGGAGGCTTCCTCGGAAGCGAGGAAGAGAAACGCGTTGGCGATGTCTACCGGCTCGCCCAGACGACCGACAGGCGTTTTTCCGCGCATTCCATCCAGCACATTCTCCGGCATCTTCTTCACCATCTCGGTAGCGATAAATCCGGGAGCGATCGCGTTGGCGCGAACACCCTTGCGACCCAACTCGCGAGCCCAGACTTTTGTCATGCCGATCACGGCGGTTTTCGTCGCGACATAGTTGCTCTGCCCGAAGTTGCCATAAAGCGCAACGACCGAACTGGTCGAAAGGATGACGCCCGATCCCTGTTCGACCATGATCCGCCCCACCGCCTGACCACAAAGGAAAACACCCTTGAGGTTTACAGCGATCACCTGATCAAACTGATCTTCGGTCATCTTCATCAAAGTCGCGTCGCGGGTGATTCCGGCGTTGTTGATAAGCACATCAATGCTGCCGAACGCCTCTTTCACCGCGAGCGCAGCAGAAGCGACTTCACTTGCATTAGCCGTGTTGACCTTACGGAACTCTGCCTTGGCGCCAGCCGACGTCAGCTCTTGCGCAGCAGCGTTGCCCGCCTCTTCGTTGACGTCCCAAATCGAAACGGCAGCGCCTTCTTCCGCAAATCGCTTCGCCGTGGCGAAACCGATGCCTGCAGCGCCACCTGTGATAATCGCAACCTTGCCATCCAGCCGCTTCATGCTCTTTCCTTCCTGCTGTGATGTCTGACTTCTATGCCCTGCGAGCGGTATTCGCCACGCTGTGTTCCTGTTTCCAGTCGTTCAAAAAGGTTTGCAGATGCTCGACCATTTTCTGATAAAACTCGGTCATCTCCTCGATGCGCTGTGAGAAATGCTCAGGCGCACCCGATTTACTGATGCGTTCGAGATAGATTTTTGCCAGTTCGTGGTTGAAACTGAAGAGTTGAGCGTGGTTGTGGAAGGCCTGGCCAAAAATGTCGTCTGCTGCGCGGTAAAAGTCTTTCCTGTTGCCGGGGACATTTTCCCTGATCACCAGGTTTCGATCCCTCAGGCGGGACATCACCTGACTCACCGGCCCCTTTGATACCCCCAACTGGTCCGTGATCTCGTCGAGGCTCAGCGGACCCTCCTCGTAGAGGAGCAGCCCAACGATATGCCCCATCAGTCTCGGTAGCCCAAAACGCAGATAGGCATCGCCAAAATCCCGTATGAAGTCCATCTTCAGCGCTTCCGGTGAATTGACTGCGTAACCGTTCCCCGGATAGTGGCGTGTCTGGACACTCATTTTATTCCCCCAAGGCTCAACTACACTGATTGTTTGAAAAGTTTCAAACAAATGTACTACTAGCGAGCAGCAAAACAAGCGGGTATGCTCCGGAGGATTCGATTTCAGCTGGCTCCGCGAGACATGTCTCAGAGGTAAAAAACAGCCTAAATGAAGTCCATTAGGCAGGTTAAGGGATTTGCCAATGCAGTGATTGAGCATTGGTACGTGGGAACACAGCCTTTGCTGTTCGGTATTGATGAATCTCAGGTGAGGGGATTGCTGGAGGATTTACCACTAAAAAGAAACGGCGGAGGCCGTTAAGCCCCCGCCTTTTTCCATACAACTGGTAGTCATGCGTGCGCATCGAAGGAGATTCAGTACAACGTCATTCACAGTGATTGAAAACCGTGAGATTTTTGATGAACGTTTCCGGCTCAACTGAATGGGTGAAGCTGTGCACTCGATTTCCTGAGTAAAAGAAAAGACATCCTGTGGAGAAATGAAATAGGAAAAAATGGAGAGCTCTGTAAGAAATTTCTTACGAGGAAAGAGAGGCTCTCGGGGATCAGAAGGACTCCAACCCCTCCTGCTGGGCGATACGGACGAGGTCGGGAACGTTGTCAACGCCCAGTTTTTCGAGCAATCTGCGGCGATGTTCGCTGATTGTCTTCTCGCTGACTTTCAACTCGACAGCGATGTCGCGGTTTCGGTGACCCTGGACCAGAAGGCGCATAATCTCCAGCTCACGGGAGCTGAGTCGCTCGATACGATTTTTCTTTGCCCAAGTCTCTTCGCGCGAACGCTGCAATTCCTGGCTGAGAAAGGTTCGCCCGTGGCTTACGGTGCGGATCGCCTGACGAATCAGGTCGGCATCCGCCTCCTTGTTCAAGAATCCGCTCGCTCCGGCATCGAGACAGCGAAGGCCATACATCTCCTCCGGCTGCACACTGAGGACGAGGACGAGGGGCATGTCCGGCAGATCGGTGAGACGCTTAAGCACCTCAAATCCGCCTCCACCGGGAAGGCTGAGGTCGAGCACGAGAACATCCGCGGGGTTGTTTTCGATCGCTGTCATCGTCTCCTGCACGGTCGTCCCGCGCGAGACTACCTGCATGTCGCCGCTGCCGTTCACAAGTTGTGTCAACCCTTCCAACACAACCGGATGATCATCTGCAAGAATGACCCGAATCATCTGCTCCCTCAGCCTATTTCATTCATTCAATTCGGCAAAATAGACACTCAAATGCCCCTCACCAAACAGAGGTCATTCCATTCTCCTCGTTGCCTTAAGGTAGCACACATGCCACGCATGGGGTTGATTCCATTAGCGGTACACTCACAAACTTTGAAACCATCCTCGAACAGAGAAGGACTTGGGGAGTTGCTATTTAGAAGTAATCCATGGTCTAAATTCCAAGTAAACGTTTCAATGAAACTCCCGTGGTCTCCTAGTCAGTTCGCCCTTGTGAATCCGTTCTTATGAGTACCACGTAAAGAAATGAATCGCTATATACATATTCCCTGACATAACCAGCGAGTATATATCCACCATCGCCTGTAAGCTCTACGCTATTCAGTTCCCCCAACCTATGGATAGTCCATGTACGTTCCCATTCCAGAACACCAGCAAAACTCAACTTATCCAAAAGGAGAAAGTCGTCATAACTACCTGCATATGACGAACCTCCGCCGCATACTACAAAACCACCATCCTCGGTTTGCCTCACAGCATTACCTCTAGATCCCCCTTCTTCTCGAACCCAGCGCCACTCTTCAATTCCAGAAGCGCCGGTTTTGATAACCAAAATTTTAGACTCATTTTGATCCAGATCTGAATTGTAGTGAATTTGTCTTCCGGTAATGATGAATCCTCCATCGTCAGTTTGTCTTATGCTAGTTGCCTCGCTTTTGCAGCCTGACTCATTCAGGTAAGTATTAGACCATTCCTCGACTCCACTCGCATCAGTTTTAATAACGTTAATACTAGTGGTGTTCTGACCGCTATAACCAGCCAAAGCAAATCCACCATCGACCGCCTGAATCCCATCTTCACAATAGTTATAACTGCCAAATGCGTACAGTTGATCCCACACCTTGGTGCCACTTGCATCCGTCTTTACCAACCACATTGAGCGTACTGCCGTCCCATAAGAATTCGTCTCGCCAGCCACGATGTATCCACCATCAGAGGTCTGTTGGATACTATGGCCTTCGTCTGTGCCCGTTGAGCCGAAAGTACTGTTCCATTGTTCTGTTCCATCAGCATCCGTTTTCACAACCCAAACATCCCTTCCGCCGGCACCATACGATTCCGTAAAACCACATAACACATATCCTCCATCATTCGTTTGTTTAATGCTGTGGGGATTATCATTTTCGGCTCCTCCGAAAGTCGTAGTCCATAGAGCGACTCCAACCGAATTCGTTTTCATTAAAAGGAAATCCCTTTCATTTTTTCCAAGCACCACAAAATCACCATTTTCCGTCTGTACTACTCCTTCTCCGACCACCCAACCATCAGCAGAATAAGTCTTGACAAAAAGATGATTTCCGAATGTCAGCTTTTTGTCAGAATAACGTGTTGAATCGTGGTTTTCTGCACGGTCGAGTACGTTGAAGAGCGTCTCCGAGTCCAGGATAAAAGGATCTTCTTCTGAGATTGTTTTAGTACACTCGTAGCTTCCATCTCCTTGATCAACAAGTTCCAATGGAGCCCAACCTTCAACTGTTGCTGTCACAACTGCTCCGGTTTCAGGCCCAATCCTATCGTTTGAGAGTCTTACATAGAACGTCAATTCATCACCGATCACTACCTCATCGAAACCGCTGCTACTAGACCAACAACAGGAATCAAGTTCCAATTGAGTATCGAGTTTAATCTGGTCTTGGACAGGATCTTCAGTCGTATAGAATTCATTGGCGAACCATGCATACAAAGTCTTAGCACCATCTTCACCGAGATTCCAGAGATATACCTCCTGGTAATTCATCCAGCTCACGCCATGGGTATCCGGGATTTCTGAGATTCTCATCTCCGTCGCCCCTACTGCAGGCATGGATAAAGTAACTTCAGCGTGGTTGATGTACTCGCTATCGGCAGGAAGAATCGTCAGGGAAGGCAAGAGAACAGCAGGATCAATACTGTCGGACGTTTCCTTCTCGATCAAAAAGTCGTTTCGAACTTTCAGGTATACCGTCTTGGTGCCTGCACCCGTGGGTAATTCCCAGCTCATCGTTGAGGAGAAAGGTATCCACTCCGTTTCCGTTGATGTTTGAGCCTCATCGCTGAGTATTGCTGGTTCTGAATCCTTGTCCACAAATCGTTTATCTGTTACTCGAGGTGTATTTGAAGTCTTCCTAGCGGAAACCTGAATATTGGTACTGTTATCCGATTTCTTTTTTGGCAATACCGGAACGACCCCCTGATCTTCCGTGATTTTTCTTGCTATTAAAGCTGAAGTCACACTCGACGAAAACGGCTCGTTCGAGATCATCATCTCGATAGCGCCAGAAGCCGAGATCGTTAGAGAGACCTGTCGAGTTTCCGTTTCAGCAACATCATCGTCAATCAATAAAACAGGTGAAAGCATAGCCGGACGGATGCTGTCGTTGACAACAATAGAGGTGTCACCGTTATTCCAGACAACACGCCCGTAGACCGTTTTCGTCCCGGTGCCGGTTGTCAGCTCCCACTCCTTCGTCAAACTGAAGGATTCCCACTCCGCACCCTCGAACGATTCCAGGTTCGACAGAATCATCTCCGAGGCACCGTAGGCAATGAATGTGAGGGTTACACTGCGCGTCGCCGTTGTCGTATCAGATTCATTGCCGATGATCAACACCGGATAGGTGTGAATCCGAACGCGAGCGACTTGCGAGGCATCCGATTCCCCACTTGCTGTGTTGGCAACGACGTAGTAATCGTAAGCGTTACCGTTGCGGACTGAAGAATCGGTGTATATAGTCGAAACGTAGTTTGTATCGAGTTTGGTGAACGCGGAGTCATCAACGCTACGGTAGATGTTGTAGCCAAGGATCTCCAGATCGGTAATCGCGTTCCAGGAGAGTTGTATTCCCCTCTCTCCAAGTGTCGCGGTCAGTTCGTAGGGATCGCCACCCGTCTCCGGGTTGTCGACATCTTCGAGACCATCCGTACAACTTAAAAGGATGGCCATTACTATTAGCGAAACCCACAACGCAGTAATTTGATTTCTTTTTCTCGGGACGTTCATTTGTGCCACCTTGCCTTTCTGACTAACGGAAGAAACAGATTTTCCCAATTGATCCCGCAACCATCTGCTCAACCGAGAGAATCCGACCCGCCTCGATGATGCATTCGTTGGAAACGCACCCAGCCATGCTGAACCCCTGTTCGACAAGGATCGCCTCCATCTCGGCCCGTTCGAGAACAAGAAACCGGTCCGTCGCGAAGATTTCCTGTCCCAGCCGATCCGTCAGAACGCGTGTATAGTCGTCATCCAGACCCGTGAGTTGAAGGTCCATGACAGCGACTGTCGGTTTGGAATTTTGGGCTGAAACCACCTGGGGAAGCAGTGACATGAAAAAGACAAGCAGGAGAAGAGTGCCGGATAATTTCTTCATTCCTTCCACCTCGCAGACGACGACAATCCTTCATTGGCATAAAAAACAAGAGATTAGCAGGATCACGTCAGACCAGTTCAATTAAACAGGAATATAGAACCCCAAAGTATGTTGAATAACGTATCCAGGCCACGAAGACTAAATAGTGATTCTAGTCACAGCCATACGGATTATTCAGTTTTTTACAAAGACAGGGAATGGAGACAATTTGCGCATCTTCAGAACAGATACGAGAACAGGGGTTCAGGCTTTCACCTGAGCCCCTATTTCTTAAGTAGTGGAGGGTGGAGTCGAACCGTTGACACAAAAACTGTGATGCCGTTATTGTATTAAAATGGCTCGTTGTACAAACATATTCTGATTCACTTTCATACACAGGAAATAAATTCCTGACCCAAGCATATCGGCCTTCCAGTTGACTGTATGGATGCCAGCAGGCCAGATGCCGTCAACGAGTGTAGTGACCTTACGCCCCAGCACATCGTATACGTCAATTGAAATCAAGATTTGCTCAGGCATAGCGAATCTTACCGTCGCATCTGAGTTAAATGGGTTCGGCCAGATTGGCATCAGTGCAAAGCTTTTCGGCAATCCGTTCTCAGAACCTGGAGCATACAGCGCAATGTCAAGGTTCAAAGCATATGGCCCATTAAATGACAAAGTACTGTCTAAACCGTCTTTCGCTTGAACCTGCCACTCTGCCTGTCCTCCCTCTGGTAATCCAACATTTTCGAACAAGGACCGCAGGTCGTTTATCGATAGCGACAAAGAGTTTGTGGTCAACGATGTGCCCACACTTACGCTTCCACTCGGCCCCTGTAAAGCGAGATCGTATGAGAGGGATGACAGTTCGGGATCGGTCGCCTCCTCCCAGAAGAAATGGATCACGCTGTCTCCATTTTCGTCTCGTAGTACGATCATCGCGCCATCATCGGGTTCGACCAGCAGGAATGCACTTGGTGGGTCATTGACAGGCTCAACGGTTATCGTCACCTCAACAGTGTCGGAATAGAGTTCATCTGAGGCGATCAGCGTAAAAGCACCATCGAGAATACCTTCCGTGGGAAGCCCGCTGACAACAATCCCCTCTACATTCAACCACTGCGAGAGATTGAGAATCTGCCACAAAGGCTCGGTTCCATCTGCATCGATCGCAGTGGCCGTGTACTCAAATGGTTTGTCTTCCACTGCCTGTACAAAATCGGGCGAGGAGATGTAGACAGGATCAGGCTGAGGTTCAACAAGGAAATCTATCAGAACGCTATCGGCAAAACCTTCGTGGTCGGTGACTCGCAAGTAGGCTTCCACCTCGCCATTCTTGTTCAATCCTGCATCGATCACAAGATCGCCGGTTATGCTATACACCTGCTTGATTCTGAGATTCAAATCCTCGCCACCGATGAGGGCCCATTGCTGCAGATAGAGCGGGGTGTTCAAATCTTCCAGGTGATCACCAGCGTTTACCGTGATGTCACCATCCTCCTGGAATGAAACCAGGGAGGGCATATCTGTGAAAATCGGCGGGAAGCCACCTACGTAGAGGCCAAGTTCCGCGGAAGTCTCACCCGGAGTACCTGAGCTCCATACCGTAGATCCGACTACGGTCGCGGTGTCGCCGCCTAACCTGAAGAGAATGACGTCACCCGATTCGGCGCCTTCATCCGGTTCGCTGGACGGGTCGTCGCCGTAGACATGTATCGGGCCGAACTCCCCGGAGGATCTGACAGAGTCCAGACCACAGAGCACTCCATCAGCGTCGAATGCCTCTATCAACGTTCCCGGTTCTGCGCGATGGCCATCCAGGTAGGCGCGAGTACCCCAGAAATCTGTCCAGATCGGTGTCGGTGTCACCGACTGGGCCATCGCACCGGGTGGTAAAACCACAAGGCAGAGAAACACGAGTAGCATGAACCGCCAACCTCGCCTTATGGCGATATTTTTTTGTTGGTGGTTCATGGCTATTCCATCAGTAGTGTTTTACGTACTTCCTCGAAAAGCTGCACTCCTCCGTTGCTTCGGACGACAAGCCGTACGAAGTAGACTCCGCTGGATACTGAAGCACCATGGTCATTCCTGGCATTCCATGTAATCGCGCGGTATCCCGATTGTTCCTCCCTCTGCACAAGTGTCCGAACTCTCTGTCCCATGATGTTGAATATCTCGATCTTCACGGCGCCAGCTTTTGGAAGCTGGTATGAGATAACAGCGGTGCTGTTGAACGGATTCGGAAAAATCGGTGACAACGCGAATGTCGTTGGCAGGTCAGATTGCGGATCGGAAACACCCGTAATACCGTTCAAATTCAGTAACACTGCATCCCTGAATGGCTGCCAGTTCGTCGATCCGTCAGTTGTCGCAATGATTTCACCATTACAGACAAAACGGATGACATCCCCGGCTCGCGCACCTTCATCCTCGGGCGTATTCGCATCGTCGCCGTAAACATGCATGAACCCATACTGGTTCGCCCTTTGAACAACGGCAAAACCACAGAGCACATCATCGCTGTCGTAGGCTTCAATGATCGAGCCATTGGGCAGATCGACCTCGCCGTAGTAGTCCCGCCAGATCGGAGTAGGCGACATTTTTTCGGTTTCCGGCGATATGCTTGAAGCGGCGATCAGTGGTTCAGCACTCATTCTCGTAGTCATCCCCGACTGGCCATGCCTGAAGTTCAAAGCAGCCTCTTCATCCATGCGAATCCAGTACCCAAATCCGTTACGCAATTCCGTAAGGTCGTTTACTGTTCTGCCGCGCAGCCATGTCAATGCACCCTGATCAAATCCTGCGACAACCGAATACTCTGTACCGAGGCTTGACAATGCGGCCTCAAGACTCATCCGTCCTTCAGGAAGGTAGGAGATGAGGTTCCATCCTGATTCAAGTTGCAGCCAGTTGTCATCGTACACCTTCTCACCCGTGACCTCCACAGTATCTTCGCCCGTGACCTTGATCCAGTAGCCACGCATTGGGCTGAGAGTCTGAAGATCGCTGAATTGTGGTAGTGCTGGATCAAAGGTTCGTGCTCCCGGCGGTCCCCCATCGTTCCAGCTCATATCGAAGCCGTTGACTCGTTCAAGGGAAGCTGACACTCCCCCTAGAACCGCCATCACTGAGTCGTTGCCAGGCACGGAGGTAAAGGATACCAGGTTCCACTCTTGATTGAGGATAATGGCATCCTCGCTGACCGCATCAAACTCTGCGTTAAGCACATCGCCATCACTCGTCCACGTAATAGACGCAAAGTCCGCAAGCGTGGCGGGGAAGTCATTTACGTAGAAGCGCAGCAAATCACCTGGTTCGGCACCCTCGTCCACATCCGGCGTGGAAGCGTCATCAGCGTATACATGAAGGAATCCGTACTCCCCTTCCGTGTGAACCTGGAACATACCCGCGACAACCCCGTCCGGATCGCGCACCGTTACGATATCACCCGGCTTCAAAGGATCGCCATTCATCGTCGAAGCCGTTCCGTAAATCGCAACACTCTGGCTGGTGGGAATGGACATATGAGCCTGCGACATCTTGACCAGAGCGTTCTCGGAAGGAGCGGTCAACTCGGTTTTAGCTGGATAGTAATTCTGAGCGGATGCGACAACACCATAGCTACCTGGATCGTAACCGTACAGCGAGAAATAACCGTCTCCCCCGGCAGTAACTTCGACCGCCAGGGTTTCGGCTTGAATCAAACCCAGCCTCGCCCACGGCACACCTTCACCCGTACCGATATCCTTGACAAATCCACGCATGACTACAGCGTTTGAGTCGAGGACTGAGAGTGAAACATTTATCGAATCTCCAGGCGCTTTTGGATCGTTCGTACTCCAGGCAAGCTTGGTGGTGTAGGTTGAATCCTCATCGAGTGTGGTTGCATCGAACAGAAGTTGAACAAATCCCAGCTCCCCGGGATCGACGAGCAACAACGAAGGATTCACTGCCAACCAATCCACCGACTCCTCAAGTGAGAATCCCAATGGACCATCGCCATCATTGAACACCGGCAAGGACCGTGTGCCGGACTCCCCTGCCGGGAGACTCATCACCACCGACGTATCTCGAAGCACCAGCGTCGGTTCTTCGGTAACGAGATAGACGCCGGCCATTGCAGGCGAGTAGAAATTATCACCCCCGCTGCCAGCATCGTTGCCATCCAAATCGCTGATAATCCAGTGCGCGCCATCGTCAAGCGAGAACCGGAAGGCATAATGATATTGCCCAAGTTCGTTGCCCGGAAGTGATGCGCGATAGGCATCGGCACTGTCGCTCCAGGCTGAGCCATCATACGTTGCAGGGAACCACTGCCAATCGTCGCCCGGCAGCGATTCATAAGGGCCAAATCCGGCTTGCGCCATGATACCGGCAGCCTGTCCAACTCCATTTGTCAAGCCATTTTCATAGACCAATCCTTTGACTGTAATGGCGTTGCCCTGCGTGGTTGATGCCAAGGCGGGTCCAACAGTCTGTACGAAATCCGCGGCAGCGATTCCGGTATAATCTTCCTGTATGCTCACGTCGTCAACAATCCAGTATGCGTCCCAATGCTGCCAATAGACGAGGAAACGCAAACGGATAATATCCCCTGCATAGCTTGCGAGGCTTAGTGTCTGCTTGTTCCAGGTGGTCATACTGCCATCGAAAATCTGGATCGATTCCCATGATACTCCGTTGTCCCTGGAGACTTGAACAAAGAAACGGTCGTTGCGGTCGTAGTGCGCTTCCCAATAAGTCAACTTTGGATTGACCGCGTTGCGCAGGTCAATATTGGAAGCGGTAATTAACCATGTGGTTGTGGCATATCCGGAGTTGTTATAGTAGTTGCCACGTGGGCGCGAGTGCCAATAGGGCGTTCCGTCATGACCGGAGTTCGCTGACCCCCACGTTGAAGAAACCCAGATCGTTTTGCTATGGTTCTGATCGTTGAAATCATCACTGAACGGATAGGGTAATAACTCATCGGATGCGGCTTCGCTGATTCGGATATCATCGATATACCAGCCGTCAGATTGAGTGCTGGCATCCGAAATTACTCTGAACCTGAGAATCACATCCTGTCCCAGGTAGGGGGTCAGATCCACCTCGTCCATCACCCAGTTCGAGCTACTGAAACCTGTAGTACTGAAGATGATGGAATAGTTACTCCCGCCATTTGTCGAAATTTCAAGCAGACCCTGGTCATAATGGGTTTGGAAGTTGTAGCGGTGCCAGAAACTCAACTTTGGCATGGTCACGGATTCGCCCGCCAAAGAGACAGGCAGATACATCGAATGAGAGGCATTCTCGCTGTAGGGCATCTCCGGACTGTCGCTCCAACTTTTCGACCCACTGTGCGCTGATTCCGACGTAATCTTCCAAGGCAGGTCTTCCGCAAAGTGATCCGCGCCATGCTCCATGTCATCAAAGAATGGATAGCTGTTAGCCGTGGGAAGTCCCGGAGTCTTGACAGAAACTTCATTGCTGCCGTAACTGACATCGCTTAGTGTGTCAATCACAAAGACTCGGTAATAATACCACCTGTTCGGATTTATCAGTTCTTCATCTGTAAACATGGTCTGTTCACGGTTGTAGTAGGTAGCCATCAGGGTATTGCTTCGACTGACACCGGACGAGGTCGAACGATAGAGTTCATAACGATGGAAATCGCCGTCACCATTCTGAGTCCAGGAAAGGTGGACATCATGTCGACCGACCTCCCCCTCCTGTTCAAGAACAACATCCTCCGGTTCCTCGTTGATACGGATGTCATCGATTAACCAATAGGCATCCCAATGCTGCCAATTAACGAGGAATCTGATACGAATCTTTGAATCGGAGAAGGACGATAGATTAACCTGACTCTTGGCCCACCCGGCTGTACCGTCATAGGATGCTACGGTCACATATGTTGCACCATTGTCCTTTGACACTTGAACGTGAAACTGATCGTTCCTGTCATATCGGGCGTGATAGAAAGTGAGAATAGGATTTGTTGAACCAGCAAGATCAATCTGTCCTGTTGTCGTCATCCAGGAGGTTGTTGCATAACCACTATTGTTGTACCAGTTCCCGGACGGTCTTGAGTGCATGTACTGAGAACCGTTATAGCTGGATTGTGCAAGACCCCATGTTGAACGAATCCACAAGCTGTCACTAAGGGTTGAGTCCTCGAAATCTTCATGGAAAGGCAAGGTTAGATCAGGGGTGAATGGAGCTTCATTCACGCGAATATCGTCAATGTACCAACCATCTGATTGAGTGCTTGCATCTGACAGCGACCTGAAACGCAGGATAATATTCTGGCCTCGATAGGTAGTCAGATCGAGTTCGACTTTCTCCCAGTCGCTACTGAATCCGGTTGTGGAGTAAATGATGCTGAAGTTTGATCCGCCGTTGGTTGAGATCTCAAGCAAACCTTGGTCGTAGTGTTGTTGGAATGAATACTTGTGCATGAATGTCAGAATCGGTCTCACAACTCCACCTCCACCCAACGACAGCGGGAAGTAGAACGATTTTGAATTGTTCGCATCGTACGGGTTACCTGGGCTGTCGCTCCAGGAGTGAGTACCGCTGTAGGCATCTTCTGTCGTGATCAACCACGGTTGATCCTCGGAATAATTATCCGCACCACTCTCCATGTCGTCGAAGTACGGATATCCGGCTGGCTCGGGGAAGGTGGGGGTCCGTACCGATACTGTGTTACTTCCATAGCTGACATCACCGACCGTGTCAACGACGAATATTCGGTAGTAGTAAGTCGTATTCTGGTTGGTCAGCAACGAATCCAGGATCGAAGTTGTCGACTGTTCAGTGATTGTTACATAGGGATTCCCATTTCGGGAGATGCTGCTGCTCGTGGAGCGGTAAAACTCGTAGCGGTCAAAATCACCATCGGTGTTTTGACTCCATCCAATCTGCGCCCCATGCCTGCCCACGTTCAGGTTAGTGGTAATTGAAACATCCTGTGGTTTTTCAACAAGCCGAACGTTATCGATTAACCAATATCCATCCCAGTATTGAGCATCAACGTAAAATCTAAGCCGTATCTCCTTACCGGCATACGAAGCGAGGTTAATCTGTCTATGCGTCCAACTGTCGACATTGCCGTCATAGGTGGCAACAGTCTGGTACGTTGCACCATTATCCAATGATACTTGAACGCGGAAAAGATTATATCTGTCATAACGACGCTCATCGAACGTCAGGATCGGACTGACAGCATTGGTCAGATCAATGTTTTCTGAGGTATTCAACCATGTGTAGATGGGATAAGATGAGTTGTTCCACGAGTTTCCATCCGGACGGGAATGCATGTATCCAATCCCGGAACCATATCCCCAGGTTGAAGTAATCCAGAGACTGTCCACACGGGCAGTATCACTGAAGTTCTCCTCGAACGGGAACGGGATGATCTGCGACTTCCCCGTTTCCTCAATTCGGACATCATCAATGTGCCAACCATCAGATTGTGTACTCGCATCAGCGTGAACACGAAAGCGAATATAGATTTCCTGCCCGATATAAGACGTTAGATCAATGCTGTCATAAACCCAGTTCGAACTTGTATATCCGGTCGTCATGTAGGCCTGGAAATAACTACTTCCACCGTTCGTAGAAATTTCAACCATTCCGTGATCGTAACTGGACTGGAAATTGTGCTTGTGCCAGAAGGAGAGTTCAGGCATGCGCACTTCCGTTCCGGTCAGCGAAATGACTGTTACAATCGAATATTCCGTGTTCAACACATAAGGGTTGTACGGTGAGTCGCTCAGGTTGTGGGTTCCGCTGTGCGCGTCATCGTCCGAAATGGCCCAGGTCCCGCCGGCTGACGTCCAGTTGACAAGCCCATGCTCCATGTCGTCAAACATGGGATAGCTGTTCCCCGTCGTCGTCGCTGACACCTCATTACTACCGGAGCTGACCTGTCCACTGTCATTTACCACATAGACGCGGTAGTAGTAGGTCTTTTTGATCACGAGAGTGTCGTCCACGAATGACGTTGTTCCAATCGTCCCAATTGTTCCCGCTAACGCGTCTAGCGTATCCACTCCGCTACTGGTTGAGCGGTAGAGCCTGTATTCAGCAAACTGAGCGTCACTGCTGGCACTCCAGGAAAGCTCTAATGAGTGCTGAGGTGCGGCTTGGGGTGATTGAAGCGTGACGTTTGCCGGTTGAATAGCAAGTGCGGGAAAAACGGGAAGTAAAATTGAAAAACAAAGGATTAGGGAGTGGCGCAAAACAGTCGACAAAGCCTTCATGAGTACCTCCATGATCGGGCCCAGGACGTTTCGGGATGCTTTTCTTGTGGGCGGTAGTCCAGTGGTTGTTGATTAACCGGGAGCAAGTGAGGTGTGTGGGGGCAGAGTAAAGATCCGGTCGTGACAACAACCTGGTTAGTTGGTTATCCGATCAATTTTAGTCTGATGGTTATCTAAGAACAAGACGAGCCGTCTCATTTATCAAATTCAGTTCATCTAAATAGATTTCATCTCGTATGAATAGGAAATAAATTGACCGAATATTTCGGTGCAATGTGTTGTTTTTAATGTTCATGGGGAATATATCACACATGCATCATCTCCCTCCAGGAGACGACACTTCTCATGATTGCAACGGGATTATCCGGTAAAAGGACAACAGATCAGTGGATGAATATTAAATCAAGTCCAAAGTCATTGATTTATAATGACAAAACCCTCCCCGCATTCGGGAAGGGCCTTGATACATGGTAGCGGAGGAGGGATTCGAACCCCCGACACGAGGATTATGATTCCCCTGCTCTAACCAGCTGAGCTACTCCGCCGTCGGGCGCCGCAACAGATTCGCTGTCGAGGCGAGCCGAAATATAGCCGGAGACGGCTTCTCGTGCAAGGCTATGACGTACTCCAGCGAGACGATTTTCTTCCGTCGAGAAAGCGTTAGAACCGGTACATCATCCCCAGATAATTGGATACCGGACTTCTCCGGTCAAGGTAGGTGTCTTTCAACCGCCGACCAATAAAGAACGTCGCGGCTCCACGGTCCCGCACTGCTGCGAAGGTCAGCTGCACCCCTCCCCGGTGACGATCCAGAGGGCTCGCGTTTCCGTAGAGAAGCATCGTATTCCACCAGACCTGCGTCTCCAGCACCAGCGTCCGGGTCACCGGATAGACCACCTGCACCCGAGCTCGCGCCTCGCCGTTATAATTTTGGTTCCAGCCCATGATGTCCTCATATCCACCGCTTATCGTTGGCCCCGCGAAGAGCCAGTAGTCGACCCATGGTTTGCCGGTTTTGCGCGCCCTCAGCAGCGGTTCGAACTGTTCCATTGGCGAGAAGGTCCCGCCTCCGAAGCCAGTTTGTGTGAAAAAGATCGCGGCGGCATTGAAAATATCGACTTCATGGTAACACCACCGTTCCCAATAGGTGAGCAGACGGAATCGTCTACCCAGCTTCCACCGCCAAGCGATAGTCTCGGCTACGTCAATGTGCCGCGGATCGAGCGGGGTCACTGTCTGGCCAGCCCCATACCCTACTGCTTCCCGGAAAATCCCGCCGATCCAGATCCTGTGGCCACGACCCGCCGCCACCTCCATCTGGACATCCGCGCCTGTGTCCCAGTAGACGAGGCGGTCTTTCACCTCGTTTTGCCACCACCAGAGCCGTCCGTTGGGTTCAAACGTAAACCGCCAGGGCTGGTCCCGTTCATCGGCGAACCGCTCTACAAGTTCCTGAACTGCATCCTCGAAGATCGTCTCAGCGGTTTGGCCAGCGGCGTTCGATGCCCAGATTGCCATCAGCATGAACAGGATTAAGCTGCGTCTCATACGTTCTCCCTCTCTGTCCCTTTTGGTTCACTCTGGAGTCTTCCCCCGGCAGAACGTACATTCATCGTGCGCAGGGAATAAAGTCCCCAGAGTACTATTCTATCAGAATTCAAGAGGGTGAAGTGATCGATCTGGATCATATTTACATGAGCATGGCGCTAAGGTTGGCAGCGGAAGCGGCTGAGCAGGGCGAGGTGCCAATCGGCGCGGTCGTCGTCAAAGAGGGCAGAATCCTCGGCAAAGGCAGAAACCGGACCGAGGCGTTGAACGACCCCACCGCACACGCTGAAATGGAAGCGATCACCGCCGCGGCAAACACGTTGGGCGATAAGCGGTTGGATGGCGCAACGCTGTATGTCACCCTCGAACCTTGCCCGATGTGCGCCGGCGCCCTCGTCCTTTCGCGTATAGAACGAGTCGTTTATGCCGCGGAAGACCCGAAAGCGGGAGCTTGCGGCTCGTTGATGCGGCTGCATGACGACTCCCGCCTGAATCACCAGTACATTGTTAACGCAGGCCTGATGGCGGAGGAGTCCAGCGCACTGCTCAAGGAATTCTTTCGGCGGCTCCGGAAACGGTCTGACGGAGAGAATGAAAGCGCCATGGACCCAAGCCAACCATCTAAATGATGAATGGAGAAACAGCATGCCCGGCACGATTAAACTGAAAACCGGCGAACTCTCTCCGGAGTTACTCTCCCTTCTGCTTAACCAGATTGGACTTGAACTGACCCTCGTCGACGACGAAGACCGCTACGTCTATTTCACCGACGTAGCCAACCCGATTTTCGAACGCACGGCGGACATCATCGGAACCCACATCCTCGACTGTCACTCAGAGGCAACGCATGCGGGGATCATGGAGATGATCCGTCAGTTCAGGGATGGGGAAAAGGATTCGGAATGGAATTGGAGCGATTCAAACAGGCGCCGAAACAGGTGGGTACGCGCGACCTACCGTGCCATCCGTGATGAAGCTGGGACATACAAGGGTTGTGTGGAAATCATCGAAGATCTTACCGAGGCGATGGAAACGAGGGAATAATCCGCCTATTCTGCCAGCGAATGCAAAACCAGTAGCCGCCCACGCGCCATGTAAAAACTGCTGTCCTGGACAACCTTGTATCCCAATTGATTCAGCTCCGCCACCTGTTCGTCACGCCAGTGGATATGTCCCTCGAGTAACCAGAGACTATCCGGCAACGATTCCTCCATCGACAAATAAATCTTGAGCGAATCGGTACTGATGCGGTTTGGTACAAATGTGGCCTCTGTTCTGAGATCGGACCCGAAGAGCCGGAAATAGTGATCGAAGAATTCCTCTTCATAAGCAGCCGACACGACCATCGCATCCGTCCCAGACACCGTTTGGGAGGTAGCCATTTGCGCGACTCCGCGGAAGTCCTCACGCTGATTCCGTGTGTAATACTGCTTTACTGCGAATAGATCTACCAGCGCCAGCAGAACAACTCCCGCGAGCAGAGATACGAAGAGGGTTCGGCTTCCTGCGACATAATCGAGTGAGCGGGCAAAGAGCAGATAGATCGCGGGAAGTGTAATTAACATGGGCCTGTAGTGCAGCATCGGGTCAGACATCCACGACCGTACCAGCGCCAAAGTAATCGGCAGGGCGATCCAGAGAAATGATACTGTCACGCCCCATCCAGGTAGTGGAACCGGACGCTTCTCTCCGCCTCCTTGAATCGAGGGCAGGATGAACTTTATCGCAGCCCAGCCATAGACACCCACCGCGGCGAAAACGAGCGGAAGGAATCGGCCGAAATCATGCACCACTATTTTCGCCATTTCCCGAAACGAGGGAGTCGGCATCCAACTGATCAAATCGGACGTGCCACCTCCGAACATGTCATGGAGAATTTGTCCCATCCAGGGCAGGTAGGCGATTGGCAGTGGCAGGTAAAGCCAGAGGATCCAGAGCAGATTCACACGTTTTTTCCAGAACAGAATCGCTGTCGCCCCAGCCTGCAGGACAACCGCCATCAGCGCGATGTAGTGAGAGTAACAAGCCGCTATCGAGGCCAGCAGGAAAACCAAATAGGCAACTACTCCGGGCTTTTTACCTTCAACAAGAGGACGGACAGTCGCCTCCCATCCTGCCATGGAAAGGGTCAGCGTAAATATCGCGAGACTGTAATTCCTGACTTCGAGGCTGATATCGATTGGCGCCCAGAACAAAGCCGAAACCACCGCCGCCGCGATTCCTGTGCGCTGACCAAACCACCTTCGCCCCAACCACCACATGACTGGAATCCACAGAACACCGGTAATCAGCGAAGGAATCCGGAAAGAGGCGTCGCTTTCACCGAACAGGATTTTGGCCCAGTAAAGCAGGATGTAGTAAAGTGGAGGGTGCGAGTCCTGCCCGACACCGATCAGAATTGAATCATGCAATGAGGGGAAGCTGACGAAGTAGATGCTGGAGAGTTCATCGTTCCACATTGAACTGACTTCCAGCGCGAATATCCGGAGCAAAGCGCCAACCGTAACAACAAGCACGAGGAGCAGAAGTTCGCTCCTACCCAGTCGAGTTTGTTCGGAAAGCGGCATGAGGTGCACCTATGATTTAACCCCGGAGGGCAGGGTGCCGTTGTTTGAATCTACGTAGGCGAAGAAAGCCTCTTCGAGGTCATCGGTACCAGACTGTTTCAGAATCTCTTCCAGAGTTCCAATTGCATGAATCTTGCCGCGATCCATGATCGCGATGCGGTCGCAAAGCTTTTCAGCTTCACGCAGATAATGCGTCGAGAAGAGAACCGTTTTGCCTGTACCGCGTGCCTGGCGGATAAAATCAGTGATATGCCTTGCGCTTACCGGATCAAGTCCGACTGTCGGCTCATCAAAAATCATCAGGTCTGGATTCTGGATGATTGCACGGCAGATGCTCGTTCTTTGCCGCTGCCCGGTCGATAGCTTGCCCACTTTTGTGTCGATGAATTCTGTCAGTTCGAAACGCTGTTTCAGCTCCTCGATCCTGCGGGTGGAATTCTCTTTATTCATACCGAACAAACCGGCATAGTAGGCGAGGATTTCACGAGGGGTAAGGCGCGCATAAAGATTTGTATCACCGGTTAGAAAGCCTATCGATGAGCGAACCTGATGTGCATCACGGGTTACGTCAAATCCAGCGACAGTGGCTGTACCTGCGGTGGGCGAAAGCATCGTGGCAAGCATTCTCAGGGTGGTAGTCTTTCCCGCACCGTTGGTGCCGAGCAGTCCGAATATTTCGCCCTGATGAACCACCAGATCAATGTTGTCCACGGCCCGAATCAGGCCGCGTTTCTTGTCCTCGAAAGTTTTTTCGAGTCCACGAATCTCAATCGCGATTCCGCTTCCGCTCACTCCAACTCCGTCTCTTCCCAATTTTCGTTGTAGAGCTCGCCCTGCTTTGTGGAATGTACCTGGACATAATCACCGAGGTTCGTTCGATCCACAAACACAAAGATTACTCCACCTTCTACAGTATCGTAGGTCCAGATCTGGTAGGCGTGACGTTTTTCCCCACTAAAGGAGTTGTCTTCAATGTTATCCGCCTGACCATATTTGAGGTAGACCCGCCCACGGTCCGTCTTGTATCCTGGTCGCCCGAATGTGCCATACCGGTCCAGCACAATCTTCAGGCGATGTTCGTATTCCTCCCGGAACTCGTTAATCGGAGTTGTCGGTTGCGGGTCGTTCGCAGACCAGAAATCCGTGAGGAATTGACGCTTGGCTTCTGGCGAATTAATGTTCCGCATCTGGAGACGTCCACGCTCGGTGAGAATCGGGTAGATGATCTCCAGCTCGTACTCCACTTCTTCTTCTGTCAACGCCGCAACGTCAAATCCCGGATATCCGATGGCCCTTGGCTTGTCGATCACATCACCTTCACGGTATACCCAGAACGAACGTTGAACCGTGGCGGTATCCTTCGCAACTGGATCAACCACACTAAGCTCGAGGATGTAGCTGCCGGTCCGGAGTGTTGCCACGCTGAAGGCATCAACTTCAACGAGATGGGATGCAAGCGCAGGCCTTACTCGTTGCCGCAGCGGCCGTACCAACTCGCCCTCCGGGGTCAGCACTCTGCCAAACGTAGTATACTGGTTGTTTCCACCAGCTTTCAGGTTGTAGAACTCGGCATAGTAAAAGAGTCGTGGATTGGGATCGCCGTACATCCGCTCTGCGTTCGGCAGGACGAGCAGCCCGTTGTGATCAAACTCTCCAGCGGGCTCCATCGACCGTTCGATGTAGGAGGCAAGCATCAAGTCGGATGTACAGAGTTCGTCCCTCTTTACCGGGCGCAACTCAATTGCGTTTTTGACTTCGAAGAAAGTCCCGCGAACCAGATCATCCACCCTTCCCTGCACCTTGTAGGTACCCGGCAAAAGGATGTACTTGATCAGTTCAGGAATTCGTTGTCCGGATTTCCAGGAGGCGGAGTCGGGGGCAGTGCTGTTTCTGATCCAACTTGACTCGATTAGAACGCTGTCGGATTCGGTCAGCACCCTGAAGGTGACTGCGTACCTTGCGTGAACTCCCTCCTCGAAGTCCTCAACACCGAGGAAATCACGCACAACCAACGCATACAGTTCAAGCTGGATATAGTCATCATCATACCTGAACTGCGCATGGTCCATCGTCATGTACTTGACCGCGCTCTTCGTGTGGTCGCGGTAGATGTAATAGGCACTACTGGTGTCTTGTGTGACACTGAAGCCGCTTGCCAGCGGTTTCTCAGAGTCTGTCGCCTGTTCTACGGCAACATCCGCATACGATAACACTGAAATTGTCATTAAAACGATAAGCGTCAGGAGAGCAATGCAAGTAGGTGCGCTTATCTTCTTCGTCCGTTTCATGCCTGAGCTTTCTCACGTTCCGTTTTGCCGATCTCGACTGCAACCATTCTGGAGACGCCTTCCTCCTCCATGGTTACACCGTAGAGACGGTCTGCACGTTCCATGGTAAGTTTATTGTGTGTTACCACCAGGAACTGGGTCCTGTCGGTGAACTCTCTCAGAAGACGATTGAACCGGATTACGTTCACATCATCCAGCGGGGCATCCACCTCATCAAGGAAACAGAAAGGTGAAGGACGTTCAAGATAGAGTGCGAAGAGAAGCGAAATCGCCGTCATCGCCTTCTCACCACCGGAGAGAAGATCGATGGATGACAATTTCTTGCCTTTCGGGCTCGCATAAATCTTGATACCCGCTTCGAGTGGATCTCCTTCAGCCAGCGAGAGCGCAGCCTCACCGCCACCAAAGAGCCGGCTGAACAGGCTGACAAAGTGCCCCTCTACCCGTGTAAAGGTATCCATGAACCGCTTCCGGGCGATCAGATTGATTTCCTTGATCGTCTCTTCCAGCGACTCGATCGCCTGCAAAAGATCGGCGTGCTGAACTGTTATTTGATTATACCGGCCGTCAATGATCTCGTATTCTTCGAGTGCCATCTGGTTAACCGGACCTATGTCGCGTAGTTTGTCGCGGATCTCCAAAAGCGGCATCTCTGAATAGGGATTCTCCTCCTGAATGTGGAGGGGAAGTTCCTGCTGGTTAGCGGAAACGAGGTCGATCTCATAATCTTCAATAATCCGCTCACGAACCGAACTCAGGCGATGTTTCAAGTCGGAGACCTCCAGCTCGGTCTGGTGAAGCTGATCGGAGACCATCGAGAGTTCCCTGCGCGATTCTGCAAGCGCGCCATCCTGCTCGTTGAACGCCCCCCGAGCCGTACCATACTCATCCTGCATGGTTTTCAGGCGCTGGCTCTTCTCCTCCAGCTCGCGGGTCAACACAGCCTCTTCCGCCTGTACGTGACGGAGACGTTCGTTGGCATCCTCCAGCGCACCAGCCGCATCCGTACGTTCCTCGTTGATCCGCTGCAGCCGGCGTCCGATCTCGTCCAGTAAAGCGCCCTGCCGGCGTACTTCTCCGGAGAGCCTCTCGACCGCGGATGTAGCCTCAACCTGCTGTTCACGAAGTTTGTCCCGTGCGGCACGAAGGGTCCTGCCCTCCTCCTCCACGGTTGCCAGCTCGGACATCACTTCTCTTAGAGCATCATCCAGCTCCTCAACCGACGCCGAGGCGACTTCCAACTCCGCTGCCTGCGCCGTCTGACGCTGGTTAAGCTGTTCCTGCTCCTCTTTCAGATCGCGCGCCTCTTCTGCACGCCGCCGGGCGACAGCTTCACGCTCACGCTGTGAAGTCACGGCAGCGTTATGTTCGCGTCGAGAGTTATCCAGGTCAAGTGAAGCGGTCTGGCGATTCTTCACCGCGGCATCCAGATCCTCGCGGGATTTCTGTTCACCTTTGCGAAGTTTCTCTACCTGTGCCTGACCCTCTTTCAACCTTTTGACAAGCTCGGTCAGTTCACCGCGAGCCTCGTCCAGCATCTGCGCTGCACCGAGGTCGCCGGGATCATGGCGGCCTACTGCCAGAAGGCCATCCGTGCTGAGACGGCTGCCGTCGGGAGCGACCAGTGTCCATCCGAGTTTGCGAGCTTCCACTGAATTTTCGAGAATCGAATCAAGGTCTTTCATCAGCCAGACCGGGGTAAGGAAACGCCTGACAACCTCGCCAGCCTTCCCTTTCACCTTCACACGGTCCAACAATGGCCCGAGCGATCGATCCGAACCAGCGAACTTGGGTTTCCCCGGGACGACAGGTTCCTGATCCTGCGCAGCAGCGAGAAGCCCGCGCCCGCGATCATCCGCTTTCAACCAGGTCGCCGCTTCACGAAGGCTATCGCCATCTTCAGCCACCACCGCCGAGGCGACGTCTTCGAGAGCGGCAGCTACAGCCATTTTCCACTCATCATCCACGACCACGGCATCGCCGAGACGGCCAGCGATCTTTTTCAGTCCACTTCGCAGCAGAGCCTTGACCGCTTTTGGACGGCCTTCACCGCCCTGAACCATTCCCTCGAGGAGTTGCACGCGACGCTCGGCCGCGTTCTGGTCCCTTAGAATCTCAGCGACGACGCTCTCCGCGGCTCCTCGTTCCTCACGCTGTTCATCCAGCGATGCGCGCAAAACCTCTATCTGTCTTTCGAGCTCTTCCAGTGCCGTTTTAAACTTTTCTACTTTAGCTTCCAGCGGGGCCGGGTCGACAGTTCCCGTGCTATCCGCAGAATCCATTTCGAGCTGCACCAGCCTGCCGCCGATCGTCTCAAGCCGCTGGATGATCTGTCTCTTCTCACTCTCCAGAGTCGCCATCACACGCTCGGATTCACGCCTTGACGTCTCGAGTTTGTCGCGGCGTTCACGCACGTCGTTGGCACGCTCTTCATATTCGCGCCACGTACCATCCATGGATTCGACACGGAGGCGAATCTCCTCCTCCTTGCCCACCACCTCTTCATGTTTACCGTCAAGCTCCTCGATCAGCTTGGCGATTTCGATCCGCCGCTCGAGCAGTTCTTCCTGCTCCTTATCCCGTTCTTCACCACGCCGCAAGCCGCTGCGCAGCCGCTCCTCAAGCATGACCATCTCACGCTGGGCGGTCTGGCTACGGGATTCAATCTCCTCGCGCTCCTTGCGAAGATCGGCGAGCTTCTGTTCCAGTGCCGAAACACGGCCTCGCAGAGTGTTGAGCTCGCTGTCCGCTGTTCCAAGGATTGCTTCCAGTTCCGCCCGGTGTTTCCTGTCGCGTTCGATCTTCTCTTCCATCGGAAAAATTTTCACGCGAAGGTTCGCCAACTCTTCAGAGGCGGACTTGATCTCCTTTACCCGCAAAGCCTCACGCAGGTAACGAAAGCGGCTCGCCTTGGCCACCTGTCGTTTCAGGCTGTTACGCTGAGTCGTCACTTCGGAGAGGAGATCTTCGAGCCGTACCATGTCGCCTTGAGTGGCCGCCAGACGCTGGCGTGTCTGGCGCAGACGGTTCTTATAGAGCGTCACACCCGCGGCCTCTTCAAACAAGCGGCGGCGTTCTTCCGGCTTCGTTGAAAGAATGTCCTCGACCATTTTCAGCTCAATGATGCTGTAGCTGTCTGGCCCGAGTCCGGTATCCGCGAAGAGGCTGCGCACATCTTTCAACCGAACGGGTTTGCGGTTGATCAGGTATTCCGATTCGCCCGTTCTATATAGGCGGCGTGTGACCGCGACTTCGCTGTATTCTTCAGGAAGTACACCGTGGGAGTTTTCGATGACAAGGGTAACCTCCGCCATGTGCATGGTTTTATGTGCACCACTGCCGGCGAAGATGACGTTCTCCATTTTATCCAACCGAAGCACACCCGCCCGCTGTTCACCGAGCGCCCAGCGGACGGCATCCATGATGTTGGATTTGCCGCAGCCGTTCGGGCCGACGATGGACATGACACCTGGGACGAAGGTGAGCTTTGTTTTCTTGGGAAAGGATTTAAATCCTTGGAGTTCCAGTCCTTTAAGATGCACTCTATGCTCGCTTTATCGGGGTTAAGTCTTCTCCTGCCGAGGGACGAGAATTTCGCCACCAGCGGGTAGGAAATACAGCCGGTGAGCAAGCTACAAAACCGTGTCCGGTCCAGCAAGCAGGCTCGGAGGATGAGGAGGGCAATTCCACCTCCCATACTGTAAGTGGAGTTAAAGTAAACGCTAAATAATTAAGTACATGCCTTTTTCACCCGTCTCTCAGAACCAACCCCTGCGGCGAAACATCGCCACCATCCCACCGACGAGTACCAGCATGATGCCCCAAACAGCATAATATCCCCAGCGTAGATGAAGCTCCGGCATGACGTCAAAATTCATCCCGTAAATGCCGACGAGGAATGTCAACGGGATGAAAATCGTCGCAATTACAGTCAGAGTCTGCATCACTTCCGTGCTTCGTTGACCGGAAGCCGAGATGTGTGTGCTGATCATAGCCTCGACCATCTCATCGTAGACCTCGGCAGCGTCAATCAGTTGCTCACAGTGATCCTGCGTATCGCGCAAATAACCCTTTGTGACAAGCCCTATCCGCACACACTCCTCTGAGCGCAACTGCGACAGAATGTCCCGCAGTGGTGTCATCCAGCGCCGGACGACGATCAGTTCCTGACGTAGGCGGTAGGCCTCGAGCAGAGCCTCACGGGTCACCCGGTTCTCCATCATCTTTTCGAGACCATCCAGCTTGGTTCCCACTCCATCCATGTGGCCGAAACTGATATCAATCACCGCGTCCAGGAGCACGTAGAGGAGATAATCCAGCCCCCGTTCGATATAGATCTGTGGCCTAGTCCTGATTCTCTCGCGTACAACATCAATGACATCCGCTTCCCGGTCCTCGAAAGTCAGTAGCCAGCCATCACCGAGGATCAGTGCCATATGCCCCGGCGTCATCGCGCTGCCAAAACCAGGAAGAATCCACTTGGTAATCAGAAAAAGGAATTTGTCGTGTCGTTCGATTTTTGGTCTATGCCCTTTATTTTCAATATCTTCCAGAAGCATATTGTCCATCTGGAAGTGCTCGCCGATCCGTTGCAGTGCCTCTGGGTCGTGCACCCCGATCACTCGCAGCCAGAGAAATTCTCCCTGCTGAAGAGGCAGCGCGTCAAGGTCTTTCAACAACAGCTCGGATTCTGTCACCCGGTCTTTTTTCAGGGTTGTAACAAACATCCGGACCGGATCCCTGCTCTCGTCCACTTTTTCCGCCAGAACGCCGGGTCGCTTACCCGCTTTGCGATAGAAATGCTGGAGAAATTGGAGCATAGCGCAACACCTCTGCTGGTTAGATGCAACCAACATGCACCTTTCAGAAGGCGGATTCAACGGGATTTGTTGAAAATAGGGAGAACTGTGGGAATCTGGAGCCGACGGTGAAACCTTTCGAACCGACCAGCATCTCATCCTTGTGAGCCGAAAGGTTCACACCAAATTCGCAAACCACTATGGGCAATACCCCCCAAATCGCCCAATGTGTCGCGAATTTGCCCGATGGCCCCTGCCGTCGGGCGCTTTTTTTACCAAATAGACGAAATGCGCGACATTTCTCTCTCCGCCAAATACCTGTTACCCCTGGAATAACACCCAACTACTGTTAATTGCCAGAGCAAATATCCTGACGAAGGCATGGAGTTGCTCCCGCGAGCAACGAATTAAGGTTGAATAAACAATAAGTTACGTATTTTCCAAAGCTGATGCCCAGGTTCTCGAACTTTACGGGTCTAACGGGGCTTGCAAAGAAGGTAACCAGATGATTTCAAAGGTATTATGCAACTGTCGCCTCTTTTTCAACCTTACTGTTGTCGCCCTTACTCGGGTTCCGTACATTTATTCAACTGTGTAGCAGCAATCCGGGGGTGTTGGGAGGGTTTAAAGTGAGAATTATCAACAAACAGCAGCGACTGCTCCTCCTCGCTACGCTCCTCTTGTTCCTCTTGATGGGCCTGTTTCCACCCTGGAAATACGCAGATGGTCGATTCCTTGGATTTCACCCTGCGTGGAATCCGCCGGCAGCCATACCGGACAGCCTTGCCGCACCAACTCCTCAGGCTGAATTTCTGCCCATTCAGATCGTACCTCAATCCCTCTACCGGTCCGGAGAATCGGAGGCAATGACAGAGGCCAGACTGCGTCAGCCCTATCTGGATATTCGCAGGATGCTCGCCATTTCCACAGCCCTTTTTCTGGGTGGAGGGATGATCATTCTCCTCCTGAGAGACCGAAAACAGGAGTAAAAGCCCTGTTTTTCCGAGAGTTCAATTTTTATTGGTGCACAGTATCAACAACTGCCAATGATATTATTACATTTAAGAAGCCGGAGCCTTCGTGATGAAAGGCCTCTCCCCATGCGTGGACGTTTCTGCTTTGAAGAAACCGCGCCGCTAAAAAAGCACTTTCTCCTGATTCTCCTCTTTTTTAGCACACTCGCCGTTTCCGCTACCGCCTCAACACCGACTTTGGGTTTGGCGCCAACACTGGATATTACCTCCTATTCCTATCCGTTGATGTATTACAACAGCAACAGCGAATCCAATGGTCATTTTGGCATCGGCTTCAATGGGCATATAACTTCGCGCCTCTGGAAATCAATAGGATTCCGGCTGAATGCAGGATACACCCTTTATGAGACTATCGATGATCGTTACATCGTCCTTGATGAAAACGTTTACGCGGACAGCGATGGTCTACTGGAAACAACTACGACCCTTTTTGCGCAGCATTATGCGATCAACCTCATGTTTGGACTTGATCCCCCCTTCTACCTTCTCGCAGGGGCGACCTACACCAATCGGCATTGGCACACAACAGAATTTGTGCTCGCTCCGACAAAATTCATGCAGGTGTTTGATGAGTACCATTTCGAGGACAACCATTCTGAAACGGCTTACGGGGCTTCCCTGGGCATCGGCATGCGGGTGGCGAGGCGTTTCACCGTCGAAGGGATTATCACTGTTGACCAGGAAATGACTCATCTGCAGATATCTCTGAACTACCTGATACCCCTGACATTCCTCGACAAAAGAAAATAGCTGCGAACCTCGAAAACTTCGAGATTCACAGCCAGAGTCTATCTCAATAGCGTGGGCTACATCTTCGCCAGACGATCCACAGCGAGTTCGATCCTCTCCAGCGGTGCGGTGACCGCAGCTCTTACAAACCCCTTGCCACTCGCCCCAAAACCACGACCCGGCGTCAGGATTACCCCCGCTTCCATCGCCTTTTCAACAAAGTCCACATCATCATCCACCTTCATCCAGGTGAAGAAGGTCGCCGTCGACTCGTAAATCTGTTTGACAGCTGAGACGTTTTGAAGCCCCAATTCGAGCACCCGTTTCCGCCTACCGTACTCCTGATGACTCCTGACTGCTTCTTCCGGTGGATTCGCACCGTCATAACGCCCGAGCGCCTCGGCCATGGCACGCTGAATAAAGACCGGAGCGCCGCTGTCGAGCTGGGTTTTCACTTTGACCAGGGCGGAAATCACCTCCGGATCACCCACTGCAAAACCGATACGGAAGCCTGTTACGTTCATCATCTTCGAGAGGCTGTGAATCTCAACAGTCTTGCGGGAGAATTGCAGGATGCTGGGGGGACGCTCGCCTGCGAAATTCAACTCACAGTAGGCTGCATCCCAGACCACCAGTGTTTCCGGGTGGTTTTCCGCAAATTCGGCGGCCTCACGGTAAAAACTTTCAGGCGCTACAACGCCCGTGGGATTGTTGGGGTAGTTGAGGAAAAGCAGCCGTGACCCCTCCGCCTGCTTCAAATCGGGCAGGAATCCGCGCTCAGGCGTAAGCGGAAGGTAGCGGGCGATTCCATCGTTCAGGATCGCCGCGCCGTTGGCATACACCGGGTATCCGGGATCGGGCGCAGCGACAATCTCACCGGGGTTGATGATCGCCCGTGAAAGATTCGCCAGCCCCTCCTTGCCACCGATCACCACCGCGATTTCGCTGGCGGGATCGAGTGATACTCCGAACCGGCCCTGGAACCACCTTGCAATAGCTTCCCGCACCGCCGGGTCGCCCTTGCTCGTCGGGTACTTGTGAGCGTCATCGTCCGCGAGGTGCTTGATAACAGCCTCTTTCAAGAATGAAGGAGGCTTCAGGTCCGGATCGGCGATGCCCAGATCAACCAGGTCGACGCCCCGGTTTCGCAGGAGTGAAGCCTTCTCCTCCAGTCCGGCAAAGAGATACGGGGGAATGCGTGTGATCCGTTCGGCAAATTTCATCTGAGTATTCCTCTTCATGTTCGGTGACACTCTGCGGAAGGTAGAACCGGAGCCACCGCTTAACAAGTGAAGATGGTTGGCTCATGGTTCTCTACCCCATTTCTGCTCGATTCTCCGCCTCCCGGGGCTCGCGTATCGATGTTGGTTTGTGTAAACTCAATCGACACCGTGGCAGGGAGCCGCGGCACCGGAAAAAGACACGCGAGATGAGGAACGTATGGCCGATCTCCAGACCAGTTACATGGGACTTCCGCTGACCAGCCCGATCCTGGTCGGATCTTCGGGACTAACCTATTCCGTGGACTCGATTCAGAAACTGGAAGAGGCAGGAGCGGGTGGAGTCGTTCTCAAGTCGGTGTTCGAGGAACAGATCCTGATTGAATCGGATCCCGCAGGCAACGAAATCTCCTTCCACACCGAGGGCGTGGACTATTTCAACGCCTACACGAAGGAGCATCATCTCAATCACTACCTCGAACTGATCGAAGGTGCGAAGAAGGCGGTGTCAATCCCGATCATCGCGAGCATCAACTGCATGTCGATCTCCGAGTGGATCACCTTTGCCAAGCGTCTCGAGAACGCCGGTGCGGATGGACTGGAGCTGAATTATTTCCTGCTCCCCAGCGACCCGAGGATGGCGGATTTACACGTTGAACAGACACTCTTCGAAATGGTTCGCCGCGTTCTTCGCGAGGTCAAGATTCCGGTTTCGGTGAAGCTCAGCCCCTACTTCAGCAACTTCGCGAACACCCTTCAGGGGCTTGACCTGCTGGGGGTCAAAGGCGTCACCCTTTTCAACCGTTTTTATCAACCCGATATCGACATCGACAAAATGGCGCTGGTCGAGGGTCAACCCTACTCCTCGCCGGATGAGGCCTCCCTGACCCTGCGCTGGATGGCAATCGCCTCGGGCATCGTGGAGTGCGACCTTGCGGCATCACGCGGTGTTCACAATGGTGAAGGGGTGATCAAGCAACTTCTGGCAGGAGCGACCGCGGTGCAGATGGTCTCCACCATCTACAAGAACAAGATGGGCGCGATCAGCGTGGCGAACAAGTTCATCGCCGAGTGGATGGACAAGAAGGGATTCAAGAGCATCGAAGACTTCCGGGGCAAACTGACACAGTCCGCTTCGGACGATCCCACGTTCTTTGAGCGCGTCCAGTTCCTGAAGCATTTCGGGCGGATGTAAGACGATTTGAACGCTCGTTTCCCCTTGTTAGGGAATTCCGCGATATTTGTTTTTCTATATGGCCCGGGCAGCTCGATGCCCGGGTTTCTACTATGCTTTTCATTGTTGTGTTGAGTCAGCTTGTCTATATCGTGTTTT
>Ga0272443_10000563_pt1 | contig 66378 bp, 92 predicted proteins | sample SSMAcet12_FD_193581 | JGI IMG/M metagenome (GOLD analysis project Ga0272443, IMG submission 193581) | Marine sediment archaeal communities from Little Sippewissett salt marsh, Falmouth, MA, United States - SSM-Acet-12 | ecosystem: Environmental > Aquatic > Marine > Wetlands > Sediment ...
AACGAAAAGCTGCCGGAGAAGTTATCTCAACAGCATTACAGGGCTCACCTGCCCCTGATGGCTGAGAACAATTATATGTCCCTAAATTGGTCTCTTCTCCTGAAAAGCTTCCTGTATCACTTCCTAAGACTTTGATACTATCAGGAAAGCCATTTTGAGTGCCCCCATTTCTGGCCCAGAAAATAAAAGACGCAACTGAAACGGCACTAAGAAAATCCCATTGAATCCAACAAGAGCCGTCAGATTGTGGACCATCGGAGTCTGAAAGCCAAGCGTCATCACTGTCTGTTAAAGTGCCATTCCAAGCTTTATAGCCATAAAAACTTGAATAATTTGATGACACTGTACAATTGGCTTTTATTGTATCCGATCCTACTAAAGTAATGGCCATAATTCACCTCAAATATTTAAACAGAAACGTTTTAAACAGAGACATCCTGTTGGGCCACATTCTGGATTTTAATGCCTGAAAGAGTAATCGGTTGTCCGGAAGATAAAGTATGGTCTTCTCCAAAATCAATCACTCCATCAACAGGCTTCTGGGCATGAGTATCGTTATAAATACAAGCCGCCCCTGTTGGTCCAACAGACCCTGTTGCAGTTATCGTAATATCGGAAGACGTATATTCAGCTTGGTTGTTGGCTTCGTCCTCTGCCAATCCATCTGAACTCCCCGTCCCAAGTGTCTCCGGCCCTGTATACCCGTTTTCTTGAGTTATTTCATCTTCACTGGTATTGTAACTCCAAAGTTCCCAAGTCGCACCATCATCAACAACTTCGTCTCCCCAATCGGCTCCAGAAGAATCCTCCGGTGTTGGCCAAGTGGGTTCTCCTGAATCAGAAGTTCCTGCTGAAGTACAACGATAGAGATATCCGTTTTCCACAGTGGGTTTGCAGACGTCTCCAACGCTATAAGCTGTTGTAGCTGCCCATGCTGTAGCATCCCACGCCTTGTGTTTATCCGGGTCAAAGGAGAAGGTGTCATTCATCAAGGCAACTTTAAAAGTATCCGAATCATAATCAATTTCTTTCGCCATTTCCAATAAACAAATATATACAGCCTTACTGCTTAAAACTGCCATTTTATTTTCTCCTTTTTTAAGCTATTTCAATCACGTCATAAGACGGAGCAAACATGATAATGTTGGAGGCCTCAGCCTCTCCTACTACCTGAACAAATTGTCCTGAACCGGATGGGGCTGTATGAGTTAGTACTCCTTGAGTTGCCGAAACAAAAAGAGGGCTTCCTGGAGTCCAACTCCAGGCATCATTTCTTATCTTCCCCCACCGGAGGATTTCTTTTTCTCCTGTACCTGTTGCCAAAGCAAGCCCCATACATCGCATTGTAGCAAGAGCATCCGCATCAGCTTCGTCTAAATGACCATCAGCAGAGAGACAGAGAGCCGCCCCTACTCCGACCCCATTTGTGTCCACCGTCATAGTATCAACAAAACCAACAGCCCCTAAATCCGCCAAGGTAACATTCAAATCCACTCTAGAGATTAAAGCATAAACCCAAGCCGAACCAGAGTAGCGCAAACGAACATTTTCATCAACGCACCATATAGTATGGTTAGTTACAGGAGAATAAAAATGCCAAGCCCCAGAGTAGTAATGAGCTATATCATTAACATCTGCTGTACTCCACCCATCTGCGGCAGAATCAACAATATAAACATCTCCGTTTGAAGGAGAAACAGGGGGACCAGAATTTGTTCTGGATAAGACTCTTACAAACATTGCCTCTATTTGACGCAATGCGGTATTGTGAGTCAGATATTTGGCCGACTGATTCTCAGTCATTTCATCCAAACTTAATATGTCCGTTGCCATAATCTTCTCCTTTTAAATTGTTGCTTCTCTTCCCGTCCCTCTTCCGACAGTATCTGATATTTGATATACAATTACCTTCACACTTGCTTGAGTGGAACCAAAATCTGTAGTCTGTTGAGCCGCTGTATATATTACTGATGTTGCCGAAGAAACTTCTATTGTTCTTTTTATTGTTGCCCCACTATAAACATCAATTTCATACTCCTCCGTGTTCTCCAACATTGGAGCTCCAGTTCCTGACCACCCAATAGAAGACCTTGACCGCCTCACCCATGATATCGTAAGGTTCCCACTACTATCTCTTTCTCCCTGAATATCAACAGGAGAAAAAGGAGCCAACACATTGCCTATACAAGTAAATTCAAAAGCCATCCCCGAAAGAAGAGAAACTCCAATGGGGGCCATTCTATATTTGATTTCCGTATCCAACTGAGAATCAGGAATGGTTTGAAGAAGGAGCTTGCTTTCTTCCAAGAGAATAAAAGCATCGTTTGCTTTGTGATTTGCTGTATTATGATCTGTCCCTTTTCTACCCCTTACAAGATTCGTGAGAGTATAAGACCCATCTGCATTCTGCACTACTCCGGAAAACCCAACAATCTCCCATCTCCCAGAAGTTCCTACTGCTGCATTATTTGTTCCTGAGAAAACCGATTCTAAGGTGGCCCCTGCCAAAGTCTTGCCATAAGAAGAAAGGACCACCGTCATGGAATTCCCTTCATCAACAACTGTCACTGGCCCATCGGCCAACTCATTGCTAACCGTTCCAACCGTCAACATATTTTCTATAGCATTTATATGCTCCCAAGTCTGGCCATCATCAATAGAACGATAAAGAAGAGTTGTTTTCCAACCCTCTTCAATGGCATAAGCCCCGAAATAAAATGACAATTCATCTTTATATCCAATCAAAGACGGAAGATCTAAAAACACCGGATAAGAAAATGCTGGCTTACCAATATTTTGAGAGACGATAAACGGGGCCACACTTATACTATTAGATGTGTACGAAGCAGTATCTTCTGCCGCTGCTTCAATTTTTAAAATCAAAGGGAAAGAAACGTCTACTTTAGAAATCAAGACCTTGTAAGTACTATCAATAGTTATAAGATCTCCCGGAGACAATTTTATATAATCAGTTGGAATCGCAATTTGATATTTTTTCCTTTGAACCCACATTGTTTCGAAAAGAGTTTCAACCGCCTGGAGAGCTTTTGTTGCCTGCATCACAATAGGGTATTCAAGCGTTTTGATGTTGTCTGTATTGACAGCAGATTTACTCCGGGTGGCTGATTCTATTGCAGGCATATAATCGGCATCAAAATCTCTATACTCCAAAACAATTTTTAAAGGCAAAGAGCTTTCGTCTTCTATTTTTTCAATAATTGCTTCGGGTTGTTGCCCCCCTTGTTCATGCGCCGCAAGATCTCCCCATGGAATATTCGCAACAACAGATCCTCCTCTTTTTTTGCAAACAACTTTCCAATCTTGCTCCACAATATCAAACTGAAAAACTCTCATCAGAGGTTTTAAAAGTTCTTCTCCAGACATGACTCCTGTTCGAACAAAACCAATAGCAGTATCTCCAGAAAGATCTGTTACATCATACTGATCAGAAGTCAAACCGCAGTTTTCTAAAATATCAGCGACCATTTGGTCAACAGCCATGGAGCTTCCCGTAAAAAGATCATACTCCATAGGAGTTATAGACCAAGGACCGCAAAGGGCCATTGTAATATAACCCATTCCAGTGGGAACAGCATCGGCATAACTTCCCACTCCCAAGACGTTATTATCAAAATAAATTGCCTGCCCCGGCATATAAGAGGCTCCCGGTCCTTCTACTTCATTACTGACAACCGTAGAAGAATAAAGATCGTATTCAAAAACAACCTTACAAGAGCCCTTTGTCGCAATCGCTATTCCATCGTCAATAATATGAATATTGCTATAAGAAGCCCCAAGATCCCTTTCCATCATTAGAGTACAAGAGTAACTTGGATAAGACGTTTCTTCACAAACCCACCGCTGAATTTTAGAACCATTGCCTGTTTCAAAATAATACTTGTAATGACCTGTTCCGGTTGCCGTTCTCCCGCGATAGAAAGAACACCAAGGCATGGACGGATAACCAAGACGAATTACTTCCTCAATATTGCAAGTCTCCGGAGGATAAGTATTTATCACATTAAAACAAGTTTCATTAAATCCCCATTCCGTGAACATAACCATAATGTGGTTTAGTTGGTTCGTCAGCGTACAATTCTCTTCGAAATGTCCTCCAACATCCGCATCGTTGATATTAACATTCCACATTAACTTAGCTCCATTCCCGTATGGGTCAGGAATCCCAGCCCATCTCTGTAAATAAGCTGGATCAGAATAGGTGCCACCATCTTGAACACAAACTAAAATACCACCATCTACTTCCCTTAATCGTTGCAAACTGGGAGTCTTCCCAGCAGTAAAACGGGTGTCGTGATAGGAGTAACAAACCCAAACAGCATCACCATCCTCAACTGTTTCTCCCAAAGTAGTAGGCCAAGTGGGCTCTGTCATTCCAGCAGTACCACCACCACCAGAAATTGCACTATAAACATATCCATTTGGAGTTGTAGGGTGACACCAGTGCTGAGTCGTGAGTAAGAAACCATATTCACGAATAGTCATTCCAGGAGACCAAGCCCCTTGAGCAGCTTCTAAAGGATAAGGGATTCTGACCCCGTAATAGTCAGAATCAGAAGCGTCAGCAACTTCAAACTCAAGGTTGGGGATTCTGTTCGCAAAATCAGCCAACTGCATATCTTCAAAAACAATATAACAAAGCCCACGATACCCTGGAACCTCTCCGGCACCCTCTACTGCCTCAATAATAGGATCTGCTTCTTGGGTTTCGGAACCCGGATAAAACGTAACAGAAGCAGACTTTGCCATGTTTAAATCTATCCCATAAGCAGAAATGCTGACCCCTGACAAATCCCTCCGGTCATAAATCAATTTGCTATCTGCCCAAATTCTTCTTATCCCTTCAATCTCTCCTTTGCAAATAGCAACAGCGAAGGAGCAAGTGTATGAATAAGAGGTATAACTTGCTCCACCCTTCCCAACATCTTCTTCATGTTTATGCTCTTTTATACCTTCCGACCAAATTATATTTCCCGCCAAACGAACAGAGCCCCAACAATCTCTAATCGGAGTGCCATAAACAGACCCTTGAACAGAAAGGTCTGTCATCTTTGGCCCCTCCGTATGAGTCTTGGGCTGAAGAATATAGCTAATAGCATATGTCGCTGCCATCTTCAGAAAAAAGGTTCCTGCCGCAGCTAAAAAGGCCATTGTCATGGCATGTCCTCCTCTACTCCCGGAATTTTATAAGCCTGTATCAATCTCCCCATCCATACATTCGCCAATCGGTGTTCAATTACTTTTCCCACCTTAGAATGACAATGGAGCATTCCCAATCCTCCTCCGTAATAATCAACGGCAATGGCGACATGCTGAGGGTGAACGTCTATTTTAAACAAAAGGGGGTCTCCGGGCCGAATTTCTTCTGGCTGTATCCTCTCCAAAACAGAATCCATTTGTTTTTTTAAAGAAAAGGTTTCGGGGTTTGTAGTATAGATCAATTGATCGTTGAATTTATCTCCAAGCCCTACTTCCCTTGCAATATGAACAAGAGGGCCAGCACAATCAACACCAAGCCTATTTCTCCCCTGATGACGATAAGGAACCTCCAACCACTCTCTGGCCATTTTAACTATTTCGGATCTTTTTATCATGAGTTAGCATCCGGATATTGGCTTGCCTCATCTCTACCGGGCAAGTGGGGTTCTCCCCTGAAATTGACAATATTATTACTGGCGAATTTTGTTTTGCAATCTGCCGGAGTACCACTACAGCCAGGAGTTGCAACAAATGTATCTCCTACCTGTACCGTATAAGGAAAATCAAAAAGGCATGTTATTTGACCACTGCCAAAGTCTTTTACTTCCCTTGTAAGGCCTGCATTGTTACCAGTAGAAAATTCTATTGTACCATATTTGAAATAATGGTCCGCTTGCCCCAGAGAAGAGTCTGTAAAAATTTTGGTGCTCGTTACTCCAGTCACAGTTCCGTTTACTTGATAAGAAGCCTTAACCAGCCCACAACGAGAATCTCCAAAATCCGCCCGACATTTATAGCTGAACACTTCTCCAAGCTCAGTTTTAAGCAAATTCGCAATGCTCATCATCTCCGCATTCGCGCCAAATTCATTGACGTCAATATCCCCCAAATATCCGGAAACAAGTTTTACAATGCCTTGGGTAGTGTTATTATAATTAATCATAAAAAGACGAACAAAAGCATGGTCAAATTTACCTTTCTGGATATCCTCTTTAGTAATATAATCATCGTCAAAGGCAATGCCAACCTCCAAATTATCCGCTTCTGTGCTGGCCACCTGTTCCAAATTGGTAAAAGAAGCCGCAGAAAAAGGGTCATAATCTATCCCGTCATAAGTAATAGTTCGGTCATGAGTAGTAAATGCAAAAACCTCTGCATCAGTTCTTGTGATGTCAAAACACAAAGCAACTGTTGTTAGGTCTTCTCCAAAATGAGCCTCAAGTTCAGAGGTTATACTTCTACTCATGTTTCATCCTCCTTTATTTCAATTACAGGGACAGAAACCTCTCCTGTCTTATAACCCTGGAGGGTTACAGGGAGCTCATCTGTCTCTAATCTTGCATGCACATCAAATTCATAACCAGCCGTTACAACTGCCCCGTCGCTGGGCTGGCCATATTTTACACTCCCATCCACCGTTACATCCGGGATTTGTTCGGAGACATGAATTTCTGTTCTGCTATTACCGTCATCGTAAACAGTAGAGAAAACAGTATAAACCCCGTCATTGCCTGTGCTGCCTGCAATGGCAATGCTTGTCCCGTTTACAATATCTCCAGTATGGTCTCCCGCAATACAAAAGAAATCGTTCGAACTGGAGGCCTCCAAGGCTGTAACCGCCCAAGTACTTTGGGTGAAGGTGACAATCCCGGTATCTGTATCCACAGTGAAATTAGTTACTGAAGCCCCATTAACCGCCATAACAACAGTTCCGGAAACAGGTTTTGTGATGTTGCGAACCCGAGAAGCTGCTCCAAAGGAGTACGTCTTTTTCAGCTGAAAATCAACAGTCTCTCCATCCCCGGCTGTTAAGGTTTGGTCCGTATTGGCAACATCGGAGTCAACCTTACACGATTTGTAATCTCCCCAATCTTTCCACCGAAAAGTATGAGCTCTACCAAGTACAACATGGAAGAAAGCAATCAAATCCTCCACATCAGACATCCGCTTTACTCCAGAAGAAGCATCATATTCATGTCTGGGGTATGCCCATTCAGCATTTCTCTTCTCCCTACCTGACCGCATAGAGATAACAGAGGTTTTATAAATCGGGCCGCCAGTAGAGCCAAAACTAATTGTGACCGGGAACCTTGTGTCAATAAAGCTCATTTATATTCCTCCCATTGCCCCAACCAAGGACCTTTTAAGTTGCCTTGTAGATTGTTTAGACAAGTTACCTTCCGGGGCTTGCACTGTAATATGGAAGGTGTTATTTTGCTCCCCTCTTGTGGTCTTAAGCCGTTCATTTAGGGTTCTCATTTTATCTTCCGTCAAAACTCCTTCCCCTTCCTCCAAAATAGCAGGGTATTCTCTTGGAATGAGACCTTTATGAAACTTTGGTGCTGAATTAAAAAGGCTGGCAGGCACTAAACGACCAGCGGAAGCTCTCCCCGCAATTCCTCCATCGTGAAAAAGGCCTGCAACTAAATCAATCCCTTTGCTTATAAGCCCACTTTTACCATCTCCACCACCCAAGTATTTCGTAAATTTCAACATCTCCTGCTGGATTAACATTTGGGTGATCATTTTGCCCCACTGAGCAAGGATTTCTTTAAAGGTTGCATCAGAACCCCAAAGCATATCATTAAGAGTATTTGCAAATTTATTTCCCCAGCCATCAAACATATTGCTTTCTTGGGTTTGCTGCTTTTCGGTAAGTTTGCTTTTCTCCGCATCATACCAAGCATCCAAAGATTTTTTATCTGTTATATATTTGGAGTAATAATCATATCGCTTTTGAAGTTCTCTTAACTCCAGTTCGGTTTGAGACAAAGTTGCTTGCTGATACTCGTTATTAAATTCATTTAAAACAGATAAAAGCTCTTGCTGTCCTTGCTGGTTTATATTTTTTCTCTCCGCATTATACCATTCCTCCAACTGGGTTTTGTCTGTGATATACTTGGAGTAATAATCATATTGTTGTTGAAGCTGATAAAGTTCATAATCTGTCTGGGACAAGGTCGCCTGTTTATATGCATCTGTGAAGTTCTCCTGTGCATTCAACCTCATTTTTTCATACTCTGCTTGGGCATCCAACAAGGCTTGTTGTGCTTCGGAAATTCCTGTATCAACTTTAGAAGCAGGACCAAATTTTTTAAGTTTGTTCACAGGAGTAAGAGTTGCGCTTGGGCCACCCAACTGATCACTATCACTCTCCCCATAAAAAGAAGAGGCTACTGAATCAAAATCTCCACTGCCACGATCACCAACAGGGGCCAAGGCCTTAAGGGCTCCAGTATTCCAATCCCGTTCTCCCTTAAGTACGCTTTTAATCATTGCCAAAGCATGGGAGAATTCTTTGGAGTCTTTAACTGCTCGCTGAACAGAGAAGTCATAAGCAGAAAAGGTTTTATCTAAATTTGCCATTGCTTGGTTTATCATTAACAGCATGGTGATAAACCGCCCAACAGGAGTCGCGCCTAATAACATTCTTCCAAGGATACCAGCCCCAGCCGCACCAATAACCTCTTTTGGTAAAGAGTTATAGATATTTATCAAAGTACTTAAAACAGAGACAATTCCGGAAACTGCCGATTTAATATTGGCAATATACTCCGGGACTTTTTGCTTAATCAAATCCTTGTTGTTTTCAAGCCAGCCTTTTAACCCTTTATTAATTTCTCCTAATTCCTCTTTTAATAGGTCAAAGACTCCTGCCGCCATAACACTCCTTTGAATTTCGGCAATATAGCTTTTAAAGGTTGCTGTTAAACCCTGCCAAGAAGTCATTTGACGCTTTGCTGCCCCTCCAAAGTCTCTGTTCAACCCCTCCCAAATGGCGTCAATTACTTTTTCTATCTCCATGCCAGATTTTTGAACTTCTTCAACTGTCATCCCAAAAGCTTCTGTCAAATACTTACGAGCATTAATGCCAGATTCAGACAGCTGATTAAGTTCTTCTGCGGAGAGTTTCCCAAGGGTCTGCATCTGACCCAATGCCCGGGAAATCCTTGGCAAGGTTTCCTCTCCAAAAATAGAAGCAGTATCGGTAAGAATTTGCATTTTTTCAATGGTAGGATTTAACCCCATTGCTTGCATTTTAACAAAGGAATCCACCGCTTGCTGAGTGTTAACGGGCATATCCAAAGCCCATTTATTTATCTTCTCCAAGGTCTCTGCCCCCTTGCCCTTTGTTAAAGCATCGAGCTTGACCTCCAATTGTTCAAAACTGGTGGCAGTTGCCAAAAAACCATTGGCTACTTTGGCAACTCCCCAACCAGCAAAAGACCACATTGCAACTCTCTTCAAGCTTTTAAACCTCGCCTCCATATTATGGGTGGAGGTTTTTACTTTTCTCTCGGCATAGTTAAGCCCTTTATCCAAGCCCTTTGTATCAACCCCGAGATAAGCCATTAAATGTCCAAGAGTTGCCATAGTGTTTTCTCCTATCCAAGGAAAGCCGTTTTAATTTTTTCCATTAATTCTTTTGGTGAAGGCCGGAACCTCTTAGGCTTGGGTTTCTGGGGCAAAATATCCGATATGGCAACACTCTTTTTCATTGACTTACCAGCTGAATTATAAATAGCTTGCGCAATCGCCGCCATGCGTTTATTTGCCGCATCCTCCCCAAACCCAAGAGGCTGAATTCTTGCAAAGGCCATCCACTCCGAAAGCTCTCTTGACTCCATCTCTTTTAAAAGTTGCTTGACTGTTTTACCGCCAAGGGCCAGAGCAAGATGGAAGACAAATTGTCTCTCTGGCCTTTCAATTAGTTTTTTGTGAGCTCTTCTACGTCCTCTTTAGAGAGACGATTCAAAGTCTGAGCCTTGGAGAAAGCCCGGTCCAAAGCTGCCGCAGATTTTTTGGCCAAGGCGTCAATGTCCTTTTGATTGAAAAGGAGAACACCTTTTTCATCACAAAGGGTACGAACAAGGAGTTTGGACCGGAGATTTTTAAAGTTCTTCTCCACATCCCCTTGTTTGTTCAGAAAGGCATCTTTTTCAAATTCATCCCTTTCTTCTCCGTTCATCATTTTGATACCAACTTCTCCGCCCCACTCCGGAATCTCAATGGTTTCAATGGTAATGTCCTCTGCCGCCAGAATACTTTCTTTTGTCAACATGGTTTTTTCTCCTTCTATGGTTATGATGTTATGTTTTTACTTCTTCAAATTAAGTCGTGGCGATAGCACCAGTTAAGTCGTGGCGATAGCACCAGAAACCTTGATGGTGACATCAACACTCATCTTGTCATCCAGCGGTGCATGCGTCTGGATGTTCGTCACAAGCCCAGAGAACTCAAGAGTGGTTGCGGCAGAATCCGGAAAAACGATCTGATACCGCACGGTATCATCCGAATTAAAATCCGCCAACCATGCAGCGTGACGGGTTTTCTCGTAATGCATGGACAAGGTAACTTCTCCCCCATCCCGGAACCCCGTCAGAAATTCCCGATATCCGCTGTTGTTGTCGTCGTGGCTCGTAACATCAAAAGTCTCTCTTGTTCTGTTGGGAGGGTTGATGTCAAAAATCTCTGCAACTTTGGTGAATTCCCCTCCACCACTGCTGCTGTCGCCGCTACCTCTTTTGATTTCAATTCCTAAACCAGCAATTGCATCACTCATTTTCTTTCTCCTTTGTTATTTGTTGATTTTAGGGTTTAATTACTTAAGCCCTACAACCACATTAAAAATTTTTTTCCGTTTAACCTCGGGCAAATGCTTTAATAAAAAAAACCATTTTATTAGGAACTTCTATGGCAAAGGAAGTTCAAAGTAAAAACAGGCCTATTATTTGTATCGTACTTCACAAAATTTACATCCCCTGTTACTAAAATTTGGATATACCGAGTGGAGTTAATGGTTGTATCCGTTATTTTATGGAGATAAGTTTTAATTGACTGAGCAATCGCATATGCCCCTGCATAGTCATTTTTCTCTCCTCTTACCCTTACCATAAAACCCGGTTTGTCGTAAACAACATCTATTACCTCCGGAGGCAATCCAGGGCGATCATAAACAGTAACACATTTATCGGGAGAATTTGGTTCCTGTCCAATAAAAAGATCTGTCCCCTGAACGAGAGAAAACCCAGAACTTGACTCCACCAAGTGATCCGCAATGTCTTTAGAAACTGGATTCATTTTATCTTCGCCTTTCTCCGGATAATATCCAAAATTTTATTAAAATTCTCGTACAAGGGGTCTTCCAAAAATTTCCACTTACCAACAGTGGAAAAAACAGCTTGAGTTGACCGCTTGCCATTTGGGTTTATCGGGGCTTTATACTCTTTCCCACTGGGGCTCACCCCTTCCGTTTTTCCAGCTCTTTCATTTTCGTGAACAGACAAAGCATAAACCGCCGAAAATCCTACAACTGCCCCAACTTTTCTCCCTCTGGTTGCATCTTTCACATAGGCGCTGTTTTTCAGGTTGCCAGTAACCACTGGGCATTCGGCTTGTGCCTTGCCCTTTACAAAATGGCCAGCAGACATTACTCCAGGCCTTGACCTGCCTTTAATGGCTCTTATCTCTTTGGTTAAGTTGGCACAAACCTTATCAACACCTTTTATATGTTTTGTGTCTGCCATTATATCCAAACCTTCCGGCAGTATTCATTTGCTTTTATTCCAGGAGTCTTTTTAAAACTTTTAATTTCATAAGCTCCATCAACAACAGTTGGATCAATTTCACTTGCGCCAGAAGAAGAATCACCTAACTCTCCCAAATAAACAAAGTCTCCTTCCGCCATATCTTCGTCCACAAGGATAACGGCTTGGGATTTCTTTTCCTTCCCTTCCGAATCAAGAAACAACTCTTCTTTTTCCTGCCACCGACAATCCTTATTAACAGGATTGGAAAAGGATGGTTTGTTATATACGTCCTGTCCACCCTTTGCCCAATAGATAAGTGTTTGGTTTAATCCTCTTGAATACCAACTCATTTTAGGTTCTCCCTTATTGCTCTTCGGAAAGCCTCCATATCAAAATTTTTCCCGGGGCATGTTTTGTAACCAGCCAACTCTCTATGGCCCAGAACGTTCTCCGCCGGAATATGAAAAATCTGACATAAAGAAACTACCAGCTTTATTCCTAATAACCACATCTCCAAAGGAACTACTGTTTTGTCAAAATTGCCAACAAAACAAATTCCCAAAGAGCAAAAATTCATATGTTTCTGAGAACAATGTGCTCCATGACAATTCATCATTCTCCCGGTAAAAATCTGGTGCCTTTTTTCTACTTGTTCAATAATGAAATGATATCCAATATCATCCATACCAAGAACATTCACGTGATAGTCTTCTATATTATCCCGCGACACCGTTTTACCATCTTTGGTTAAGCTGTGATGAACAATAATATATTCAGGGACGATAATCATTGTTTGCTACCCTTTGGTTCAGTCTCGTAAAATTTTTATTAAGGCTCTTAACTTCGCAAGTTAAAGTTTCTATACCTTGCGCAAGATATTTGAAGTCAACCTTCATCTCCAGAACCTCTTTTGGAAGCCTTTTATTTTCCACCATCCAATTCTTTATCTCCCGGATATCAGCAGAAATCTCCAGATGCTTTTTTATCCATGCGGTATTGGTGTCAATTTGGCTTTTTGTAATCCCGATATAATATACAGCAACCGCGATATAACAAAAGGCGACAATAATTTGGATGATGTCTGACCGGCGCAATTTGAAACTCTCCTTTGTCGTTTCAGCTGGCATTTTTATCTCCTGTTGCTTTTATGGGGTTTGAACTTTTACCTCTATATAAAGCGTGACCGTAAAACCAGCAGGAGCATTTGGAGGGATATGAGTCAAAACCTCATTTGAATTCCCAGATTCTACTCCCTCCTCATTATATGCTCGCAAAACAAAATGCCCATTGCCCGGGACTGTAACAGTACAACCTACCGTTTGCCCATCCCAAACAGGGTTTGCATAATCATAAGTCTCTACTCCAAGAGGGCGATAAAAAGCCCTATATCCCGCCAAGTCAGGTTCTGTATTTGGATCCCACATCAACTTCACTTGTACTGCATGAGCCGCTGGGACAACGCAAACAAATACAAACAAAAAAGCCAATATCATCAATAAATATTTTTTCATTTTCTTCTCCCCTTTACTCCCAATTAATGCATTCAACTTTTGCCGTCGTTTTGCCAACATTGGCCAATTTCCCAGTGGTATCAAGTGCGATTGCCTGCATGCCATATGGGGTTGCCTCTAAACCCTTGCCCTCCTTTCCCAGAAAAAATTTTGCTTCCGCTTCATCCATCTTTTTGGATTTCTCCCTTGGGTCACGGATAGCCACAAAGTGAGCCGAAAGCCATCTTTCAATTTCCTTAAGGAGGTCATCTCCAAGGCTCTCTCCGCCCAAAACACTTTCGACCAACAGGTTCGCGGCAGTAATAAATGGGGCCGTCGTTACTGTTGTATCAATGATTGCTTTTACTTCTTCCTCTGTTACTCTCGCCGCCATGATACCTCCTTATTTACCAGACCAAAGAGCAGGTTCAATAAAATCCTCAATACTCTCCTTATCCAGTTTTAAACCCAGCCGCCTTACCACTGCCAAAATGCCGGTATAATCACGGTCAATCATCTCTTGGGGCCAAACATAATTAATATCAAGGCCAGCTTCCTCCATCTCCAAAAACCTCTCCTTGTGCTGGTCTATCCAATACAACCAACCCGTTTCATTGTTGTAAGCCCTCATAAAACGGGTTTTCAAACAGGAGTTAATCAAGTCTGTTGATTTTCTCCGTACAATTATCCAAGTTGCTTCGGGGAAAGCTTTATACCATACAGGCCAAATGAGGCACATTTTGGGGTCTTTATTATACCATGGACCGCCTTTATACCCCTGTTTTCGCATCTCCTGCATGACTATTTTCCGCCAATTCTCCACTCCTTCGTTGGACATAAGCCAACAGCGGTCAATATCCGGGAGAGGTTTCTGGGCCATAGGGTCCGCCCCAATGGTTCGCAAATAAGGTTTTACAAGGCTCTCCCGAAAAGCAATATTTTCGAACATGCCTTTAGGATTTTCTTTTTGCCCGGGATAAAGCTTACCTCCAAATGCTCCCGCCTTTTGTATCAAAGCAGCAGTCATTGAGGTGCCAGAACGAGCGCAACCTGTAATAAAAATGGGTTTATCTTTTATGATGTTCATCAGGGCCATTCTCCGTTCCAGGGCTCAATGTATTTGACAGGGTTGCCATAATATACTCCGGGGACCGAAATGCTTTTTGTGACCACCGATCCCATGCCAATTAATGTTTTGGGAGGAACTGTTACTCCATTTCTAATTAAAGAACCAAGACCAATATAACAGTTTTTCCCTATCTTAACAGAACCTCCAATATTTACTCCCTCAATAATAAGAGTATTATCTCCAACGATGCAATTATGGCCAATGTGACAACCACAATCAATTTTAACATTGCAACCAATAATCGTTGAATCAAAAATAGCCCTTGCAACAGTCGTAAGAGCCCCAATAGAAACCCCTGAACAAATTCTTACATTGCCCATATGTTTCATGGAGATAATTTTATCATCTTTCTTCACATATCGCATTCCTTCTGGACCAATCTCCGCTGAAGGATGAACAAAAGCATCTTCCGAGATATTGTTTTCCTTAGGTTCCCGGCAAGCATTAATAGCATTGTGTGCAATAACAAAATCAAGAAAGGGAGTAGGTGAATTGACAAGGGTAAAATTGTCTCCAAAATAATCTGTAAGAGACTCCGGAATTTTTTTGTTGTTGGGGATAAAAACAGTCAACTCTCCAAGCCAACCAACCAGCTTTTCAAGCATTCTGGTATCTGTAACATATGCCAAACCCCCATCTACAGGATTATCAATAGAGCAAGTTCTTTTGAAGTTACCCCACTGAAAGTCTTTTTTATTTTTTATCATAATATTCATCCCAAGGGTGGTTATATGTTCGGTCATTATAAACATCCTGAACCCACTGTTCTTGGCAATGGTGCGGTCTGGGATGTCCGTGAAAGGCCACAATTTTTGCGTCTTCAGGAATGCTCTTCCCTCTGACATCATTTTTATAACTGTAAAACCCAGCAAAATCATCCTGAAACAACCGTACTTTAATTTCTCCAGTCAATTCTCTTTGAATAAGCTGGGCAGTGGTATAATCTTCTTCTCCCCGAAATGCTTTCATGTACTCCGGTTTAAAATTTCTGTATATCCAGGACCAGTCTCCATTCCACATCATCATTCCAGAACAATATTTATGTCCTTTGGCAAGCCAGCGAGGCTGAGAACGGGTCATATAAAATGTATCCGGGGGGCAGGTAAGGGCAAGTTCTCCAGCCCTGTCAATAGAGTCTATAATCAAGGTATCAAGGCCAGTGGCAATCACAGGGCAGGCAAGCCGAAACATTTCTACTACAGACCACCATCCCGGCCAGCCATGTTTAAGAGGGAGAGTTGTTACAAGAGGATCATCAATTTCCATATCTGTAAGACAAACAAAACGGTGAGGCAAATGGAGATTTCTCCTTACCTGATAAGCAAGCGCAATAGCGTTATCCGGTATATAATCGCCTCCGCTTTTGAGAACGACTAAAAAAGTAAGCCTGACCCTGTTATCTATAAATTCTTTGGTTTGTTTTTTTGTAGGCATACCCTTACATTCCTTTATATAAGAACGTTTAAATTCGGGCCAATCCTTTGGGCTGTATTGCTTACTCCGCCTTAACAAAAGCCCCAATTTTGTTTCTTGGGGCTTCATGCTGGTAAACCATGTTGTATCCGAAATCTCTGGTCATTTGTTTAAACCAGCCCCACCCATCATCCAAAACATGGGTAGACCCTCCACCCTTCCAAAAATAATTTTTGTTGTGGAGAGGAACTTCAACAACAACAGCCCGAAACCCCATGTCAAAAATCCACTCCACTTCTTGAGCAGTAAAGTGTTCCAGAGTATGGGAAGAAACAAGAGCTTGTTTGGCAGGGGAAACAAAACCATCCTCCAACTCCCAAAAATCACGGTCCAGGATATTAAGAGAATAGCAAGGATGCTTGCAAAGGTTTTCCTGTTTCATAAGAGGGTTAATGTCATAACCCCTCCAACTTCGGATAAGAGGATACCGTTCCAATGCAAGCTGGGCCAATACTCCTTTCCCGCATCCTAATTCAATAAACTCCAAAAAGCTCATTGACAAAACTTCTCCAATAGCTTCCAGGATTTGGGTTTGGTGAAACCTTGGAATATCTTTACAAAGGGAATAAACCAACTCATTAAACAGCTGAAGCTCCACAAAAGAGAAATGCCCCTGCCGGTAATGGTTGCGGTAAACATCCCAATTCTTTACTCTGCAAGCATCAAGAGACTGTTTTACAACAGGAGTTAAATTCATTTTCTCTCCTTCGCCGGGACCCCATAAACAACAGCCCCATCCGGAACGTTTTTGATGACTACCGACCCGGTTCCAATAAGGGCATTCATCCCCACTGTTACTCCAGGAGCAATGCTGGCCCCTCCCCCAATACGACAACCATTTTTGAAAATGGGAGGTTGTTCAAAATACTCCTCCTCCAAATACCGGACCATCCTTTTATCGTTTGTGGTAATAACGCCGGGACCAAAGAAAACATTGCTGCCAATTTTTACTCCGGTTGTAATGTGACACTGAGATTGAACGGTAGAACAAGATTGAATTATAACGTTCTGCTCAATTACCACATTATGGCCAATAACAACATTGTCTCCAATCCTTACTCCAGATCGGATAACAGTGTTTGCCCCAATAAAACAATTGTCACCAATTATAACATGGTCATCAATAACCACATTCTCTCTTACTTTTGTTCCGGGGCCAAAACATGACGAAAGATCCATAAAGAACTTCATTGGTTTCTTTTCTCCTTGTCCTAATCGCCAATACATAATATTTCCTCAATGGTTGTTTGTTTAAATTGGGTAATGGCGCTCCCGGGAGTAGCATTTAAAATCTCCAGTCCCAGCTTTTGGGCATCAGCAGCGATGGCGGGAATATGTTTCAAATATTTTTGGTGAATGTCTTTAGGAGTATTCTCCCATCCAACATATTCTCGGTGAAAATTCTTTTCACCATTTACAGGCCGCATATCAAAGCCAACAAGGACAATCCTCTTAGCGCCAAAATGATAAGCAAGGTTAATGGCGGACAGGCCAGAATTTCCGTTCCAAGAGATATATCCCGGAGTATCTTCGATTCCGGAGGGCCGGAGACGGTTAATTTTTTTTGCCCACCCGGAAGCGTCATAAAGTTTACGATGGCACGAGGTAATAACCAGCCCACCAAATGTTCTCTTTACTTGCTCTTTGTAGCGAGCTCCCCATTTAAAATCCCCAAAATACAATACATCAATTCCAGGCCATAAAAAACCAGCATTATTGACTGCAATACATCTCTGGTCTTTCAACAGGGAGAAATCAACATTGTTGATGGAAGGACCGCCCCCGAGGATAAAGGCGGTCCTGTTGGGCCATATTTGGGGAGGTATCCAGACCATTGATTACTCCTTCTCCTCGATAAGGTCTTTGGCCTGCTCTTTGGTAAGAAACCCATCATGAATGGGTTTGTCGGTAAGCACATTGAAAACCTGATAACGACCACCACCGCGATGCTCCATTTTCAATTCCAGCTCTTCCGGAATTTCGTCCGGAACATTATCTTCATCCGGAGCATTGTCTTCATCCGGTTTTACTCTTCGCTGTCTCCCGGTCTTTCCTTCGGTTTCCGGTTTGCTTTTAACGGGAGGAGTGCGCCGCCGAGCCGGGACTTCTTCAAACTTATCCTGTGCTCCGCCGAATTCCTCTGCGCTATAGGCATACGCAAAATCTCCAGGAAACAACCGTTCGGTTTTGCCCGTTTCAGGGTTGCGATAATAATGCGAACCATACCCTTTTTTGAGACAAAATTTTTTCAATTTCATTGACATAACTTTTCCTCCTTACCATTGGTTGGGATGAGTTAAGTAATAGGGGTAGAGCGGAATACTCTACCCCTATTAAGCTTTATGCTTCACTGAATTAACTCCAGTGCTGAATGCCAGAACGGCCTTCAGAATCAGCGCGAACCTGCGGAACACTGATGGTCATAACCTTATACTCCTTGGTCAGACCCCCATCATTGCTCCACTCGACGACGGTGATACCCATACCCTGAACCAGCCGCACAGTTTCCGTATTCATCTGAACGAGAACCACATTTGCGGCGGTCATCTGATCGGAGACCTTGATATCACTGATGCCTTCAATTTCCAGGAGGCGCTGACGGAGACTTTTGGGATAACTGGAGTTGTAATCCTCATCCAACTGGGTCTCATAGGCCGTGGGGATGTAGAGAACATACGGACCGTAACAACGATCCGCGATCGCAGCCTGTTTCATAGCAACAACCTGCGCAAGGATGGTAGCACCAGTGGAAGCAGAGGCGGTCCATGCGGTAAGACTCCCCGTATTTCGGTTGGGAGCATCCAGGTATCCATAAATGGTCCCTCCGCCGAAGGTATAGGTGCCAGAACCATTGAAGAGCATTTGCTCCACTTTGTCGGCGCATTTGCGAGCACACATTTCGATCATCGTGGTATCCAACGGCTGGCCATGTTTACGACTGGCGGTCAGCTGGCGGATATCAAAGGAGAACTCCTTGTGAACGATGGGCAGGGGGAGATAAGCGATGTCGAATTCAGGGCGGTCTTTCCGGCCCTTACTGGCGGCATTCATGCTCATTGTTGCACCCTGTACATCCTTCATTTTCTGGTACTCCAGAACAGTCGTTCCCAGTCCGTCGCCAATGTTATACACCAACCCCCGGGAGATAAGGTCAGCGACTCCAATCAACCGACTTTTGAAAGCCTGGATAACGGCTGTATCGATAACTTTCCACTCATCCTTGCGGAGAGTAGCATTGGCAACAGGGACCGCCTTCAGCTCATTGCCAATCATTTTGGAGACATACGGTTTCCCGTCGTTTCCAATAAAGGGCCGCAGAGCCAAGGGAGACATATTGTTCGCCATCAGCTTTTCGGCCACGCTTCCATGGGCCTGTCCATTTACAAAAAAGTCTTCCATGATATTTCCTCCGTTAAAAATTTATTTCAAAAAATTTTAGCACTCCAAAAAAAGGAGAACTTACAGAATTTCGACGATACAACGACCGGACGGGTCAACTGCACTGGAACCGGACATATCGCAGGCTTCGCGAGCTCTGGCGATAACATGGGTCTCCGTGATGATACCACTGGAATCCGGAACCGCTTCAGACAAGGTGCCATCTCCATTGGAGGACAGGTCATCCGCCTTGGCAATTGCTTGACCATTGGCAATCCAGGCCAGAACTTCGTCTCCAGACCGGAAGATGCCAAACTGGACAAGATCTCCGCTGGCATAATTGTCATCGATGCCATCGCCCTGAAGGTCATCCTCCAGAGCAAACATCATCAGGGCTTTGCCTCCCTTGGTGGCATGGGCTTTCACCGTATCGGTGGCCGCACTCGTGCGTTCCAGGAGATATCCGGGTTTTACTACTCCGGAAGCCAGTGCTTCTCCCTTTACAGGGGTTCCTTTGATGGTAATCGTATCTCTGTCATTTTCAGCCATTTTATTTTCCTCCAGCTATAAGGGTATTAAAAAAATTTATCCGTTTAAATTCGGGCCAATCATTTGGCCCAATGGTAATGAATTGGAATTAGTCGAACTGTAAAACCGGGGCAGGCATGGCTTCTTCTACTACTTCCCCTGCTCCCCCGGTATTCGCGGCGAAATTGGCCTTGGTCCCCTCCGGCTTGACATTGGCAAGTTTGGCCAGTTTTTCCAACTGCTCCATGCCCATCCCTTTGAGCTCGTCCTCCGTAAAAGCATTGGCTTCATTGGCCATAAGGCCAGCAACCAGTTCACTCTTCCGGGCATTGTGTAGGCGGATACTTTCCTGAAGAACATTCTGAATATCTGCCGGAGCTTCAGCAATAAACTCTTCAGTGGTCTTGGCCTTGGAGGGTTCTTTGTTCTCCACCTTTTTCTCCGTTTTGGGCGGAACCGGGAGAGCAGAAAGTTCAACCCTTTCATATGCCTCCTCGTCCAGGTTGTTCAGCCATTCGGAATCGGCTTCGGTGAACTTGGTCCTTTCATTTTCAATAAGCGCCTTTACTCTTTTTTCACAGCATCCCATTTTGTTTTCTCCTTTGTTATCGTTTGTATTTTGCAAATCTCTGTCTACTTTTTTGTTTACCACAGGTTTATACTGCTTTTCAAGGAAAACTTCTACCGCCTCCCCTTTAAATTCTACCCTGCCGTTTTCGATTGGTTTATACTCTTGTTTATACAGTTTGGAAGGCTGATTCCTCACCGCCTCATTATCCCAGTTCGGCTCTGCCCGGTAAATAAAATAAGAGTCAAAAACATCTTGCACATAATGGAGATATTGGTTGTTATCCAATTCATCCACTTTGCGCTGGAGTAAATACCGAGTGTCGTTATGGGAGGTTTCATTTTTCACCAACCCCCATTTTGCCAAAAAGTTCCTGACCTTTTTTGTCAACGTCTCCTTTTCCTCCTTTTTTTGATTTCGAATGCCACAGCCATCCTCCCAGCTACAGGCCCCCGTCGCCCCCGGTAAAAGGGCCAAATGGTCAGGATCAATTGTTTGGACAGCCGCCTGATACTCCTCGTCGTTCCAGACTCCTTCTATTTCCTGTATACTCCCGCCAAGCCCCGTTGATACCTGAAGAACACTATGGTTTCGGATTGTCGGTATCACGGCTTGGTTTATTGTATTGGTCCTGTCAATGTCAAGCCATGCCTCCGCCTTAAGGCTTTCTTCCTCCCAGCGAGAATTCCTTATATGGCCAGCAATAAATCGATCTCCACCTTCCTCATTAACAGAAATTAACTCCCCGTTATTCTCCGGATGCGGGATAGTGACTGGAACATTATTCCAAGCTTCTACATTTTGGTTAATAACATCCGGAGGATAATAAATGGGACCGGCCGACCCAGAATGTACTCCCTCCTTCAGCATGACAACAGGGGCCACCAAATAACTCCTCCCCTCCAGGGTCACTTCATGAGTTTGATAATTGTCAAGTACATTGTTTGCAAGATTAATATCCATTTTCTCATTCCTCCGTTTCTACTTCGGTAACTGGCTGGACAATGCCCTCTTCATCAACAAAGCTAATTGACTCCAGCCAAGCATTAAAATCCTCTTCACTCTCTTTATCAATTTTATATATCAAGGTAGTCCCCCTATAAAATCCCAAACTACAGGATCAATATAACTATTTTTAGCCATTACCGGAGTATTGTGAAGGAACTTGCTGGCCTTAATAGAAACGTCCCTCACAATTTTCTTTTTCTTTGCCTCCGTTAATGTTTTCCCCCCGTACTTTTTCAATTCGTTATAAGCAATCCTTGTTCCATGATATGTACGATAATCTTTTAAGGAGTACTTTTTACCATTGGCCAACTCTTTAATATAATCATTTAACTTAGAAGCTGGGATATCCGGAAAAAGATCATCGTTTGGTTTTAACCCTTTTTTTCTCCCCTCTATCCACTCCGCCAAAACATCATCGCGCAAAGTATAACGAGCCGGAAGCCCTTCTTTAGCGGTAAAACTTAGAGTAATTTTATCTCCGTCAATTTTGGCATGCTTACTTTTAAGGGTTGTAAGGCCATATGCTTTTTTCTTGGCCTTAAAGTCTGTGCGTGAACCTGCCCGAATTGCTGTTTTATCTTCAAGCTTTAGAAGTAATGCCCTTTGGTCTCCGGCCGAAATCCCATCCTCCATTTTCTTCCGTATAGTAGGCATATCCCGGGAGAAATCTTTTACTCTATCAAATTTTTTGCGAGCAGCGGCTTGAATATGTTTTTGGGAATACCTGTACTGCCACCGACCAGCCGCATCCTGACCAATTGCCTGAACCTTTAATTCGGGGTTAACTGCTACAACAACATTTCTCCATGCGGGAGGGATGCGCATTTTTTTCAATTTCTCTACTACTTCTTCTGCAACCGCCTCTCCGTTTAAATACCAGTTACCATCTGAGCCCCTTGTATAATCCCTACACGCATCCGGAGTGTCAACTGTTTTATTAAAAAAATTGCCGATGGAACGGAGTATACAATGGCCAAATCTACCAATTGAACTCATAGGCTGGGGTTTGCCAGCATCAGGAGGAGAAACAAAACGAGTTCCTACACTTGCCTCTTCTTCGCCCCAACTATCCAACCAAGGCCGGAGAGCACAACGACAATTAGGCTCACCAATTAATTCATTTCCCTCCTTGCGAGTATATACTTTGCCATGACGAGCAGCATGGGTACTCCTTACTCTTTCATCTAATGCCGTCCACCATTTGACTTTAACATCTTCTCCAACAATCCCCTCCAGGGCCTCCATTTCATTAAGGGCCGCAGAGTTATGAGTGTAGACAATCTCCGTTCGGGCTATTAACCTTGCCCGAACTATCCCAACCTTATCTACTCTATCATTAAGCTTTTGGGCTATTCTGTAGGGTCCGTCTCCCCTTGCCATGCCATTGGCCAATTCCCGGGAAATTTGGGAGTTCATTGCTTCTGTTACTCCCTTAAGCTCGTTGAAAGCCCTTGTATATATAAGGGCCACCCTATCAGCATGAAAAGGCTGGTAAAAAGCCGCTCCCAAAGTTTCATCCGTATAAGCTGGTATTACATCTACTCCACCAGCAATCAGATCTTGTCTGGCTTCGGCCAAACCCTTTTGATAGGCGGACTGTATATAAACGTTTGTCCAGGGAGTATCTCTCCGGTCCAATATTGACGGGCCACGAGTGATCTCCAGGATACCTTTTTCTTCTTCTCCCTGAAGCCACTCCATAAACCCAGCAATTTTTTCATCATCTTTAGAATACCGAAAAGCTCTCCTTGGGACCGGGTCCAGGTTCTCCGCCAGTGTTACAACCTCCCGAGGCTTCAGGTCAAAGCAATCATTGTCTATAATAGACTTGCGGATTACTCCCTTTAAAGCCCGAAAACGCTTGTTCATCTGGGAGCAAAACTGATTCCGCAGAGTCAACGTCATTGTCGGGTCTTTATCTCTCCGGGAGATATTTGCAACTTGAACTCTCGCTATATGTTGGGAAAGTGTAGTCATATTATTTTATCCAGTACAACAAACCAAAATATATGGCCCAAATAAAACCAATTGGGAGCAACCAAAATAACCGAAAGAGTGGAGTAATGTCAAAATAGCCAATTGCTCTATATGGCCGAAAGGTAAGCCACAAACACAATAGAGTAAATAAGCTGGGGAATACCCAAAATCCAATTGTAACTTGCATCACTCTTCTCCTTCATCTGGTTCGGGTTCATTATTTTGCCCACCTACTCCACCAGACGCCTCAATTTCTTTGCGCTCTTCCTCCACTTCCTTTTCGTACACCTCTAAAGACTTTTCCAAAGCATCCAAATCCTCTTGGCTCATCGACATAATTTGGCGGAGAAAAATGTCAGGCGGCATGACAAGGGTTGCAGACGGGCTATTGGAATATGCCACCAGCGCATCTGTTTTTGTCTTAGAGATATCCATTTTCTCTTTTTCCGAAGGAGCAGAAAGTTCAGGCCATTTAACGGTGTACCCTTCCTTGGGTTCTGGCAGTACCCCATACTCTATCATTTTGTCAATGAAGGGCCGGAGTATCATTGGCTCCACATAATCGGTTCTCCGCTCGTCCACCTTCTCGTTCCAGTTCCTTTGATCTTGGGAACTGGCAAGTTCTCCCCTCTCCGACCCAAGGAGGATTCTTTTGGGGATTCCCGTCGTGGCCGAAATAAGGGTCACAAGGATATCAAAATGATTGCTGGGGTCTGCAACTTGTGGGGCCAATTGCTCCACATCTACTCCCTGAAGACGCAAGTGGCGCTGAAGCTTGTGCATGTAGCTCTTGATCTGGGTCTGCATGTCCGCAATGGTTTGGCCATCTATTCTTGCATCCTTATCCATTTTGAAGTTCAAACCCGGAAACGCTCCCCTCCAGAACATCTCCGCCGAACCACCAACAACCAACTGCAAAGAATCAAGGAGGTTTAAAACGGACTTGAGTTTAGGTTCCGCATTCTCATCGTCCTCCAGGAGATCTTCCGCCAAATGCAAAACCCTTGTATGGTGTACAATAAGCGCCTTAGTACTTGTCGCCCCACTGGTGCTTAATGAATTGGCAGAGGTAGAAACCGCTTTAATCTTATACTCCTCCGGCAAACCATACCGTTCATCAAAAACATCCGAAACTCTTTTATTTACTTCGGCGTTACACTGCATATAAGGCCGGAGATAAAGAAGTTTACGATTCCCGGGGGATACTGGGTTTTTAAATTCTCTCTCCTCCTTCACATCGTCAAACCCCATAAAAAGGACACCATACTTACCAATCCCTGTCAGTCGGTCCGCCCTGCGGAGATAATGAAAAATTTTCTTCTCTTTAAGCAGCTCTGTCCATGCAGTTTCAAAGGCAGTAGAATCAGCATCCTCCGTTTCAATAATATCAGGGGACTTCCGCCAGCAAGCATCCACAGGACGGTCAATAATAGCCTTGGAGATATCCTGACGAGTATACTTCGCCAAGTAATCATCAAAAGTTGGCTTAGCGTTCCACCCCAAGGCCTTATAAATATCTCTATCGTCTTGGTACATTTTACCCAAACGAGCAATCAGGTCAGCTCTAGAAGTGAGCTCGTTCACCATATTGGCCAATTGTTTATACTCTTCAGATTGCTCCATTTGCCTTTTTCTCCTCAATGGCTTTTATTACCTTTTCCACTTTTAAAATATCCTCCGGGACGTCAACGCTTATATGACCCGTGATGGTTTGCTCTGCCACTTCCTGCTTTATTGTGGTTGGGGGCATTTTTATCCCTAATACTCCGTAATACAAACGCCGGACGTCCTCGACATCCAACGGAAAGCCCCTTATGTATACCCTGCCTTGGTCCCGGTTTATCTTGGCCATAATGGGCAAGAGGTTAAGTTGAACGTACTCCATGTCTACTGCCATGTCACCACACTCCAATTCTACCTGTATTGTGAAGAACAAAATAGCCGCCTGACAAGGAGTCAATTATATCCATATGCCCTTTATCAGTACCATCAAATGACTCCGCCTTATCCAAGAATTTTTTATTCCAAGGCCCCCGAAGCAGTTTCACTCTACCATGCTCCGCTTGTGCCGAAACAGGTTTAGCCCTTGTGGCTTTACTTTCCCGCACCACATTTATCTTCACATTAAACTGGGGCAGTAAATCCAAATATGACTCCGCCTCTGCCTTACCTGCCTGTCCCGGGTCTTGCTCTATGCCCACCATACAATCTATGCCGTCCTGTATGGCATAATTTTTCACAGTGTTTCTCACTTTGGCAGGAGTACCCCGAAACTCCTCTACATGCTCAATAAAAGTTATCCCGGAGGCTTCATGATAAGACTGCTTAAGCCCTGCGGTAAAACTGGGGTCGTTATCTGGAGTGGACTCTGTTGCTGCCCGATCCCAATAACGTATTGTCTCCAGTTCATTACGGGGAGGCAATACATCCACAATTTCAAACCAGCCCCTCTGAAAGAACAAACCAGCAACAGGCCTTACATCCCAATTTCCCCCCAGCAACCGCTCCCGGTCTACTTTGGGCATTGCCATAAGGTTTGCCAAGTACTCCGGGTTGTTTTGCATTAAGATTTTGTTATCGTATACATCACTTTTTATAAAGGTAAAAGATTTAGGGCGAATCATCTGGTTGCCATTATCATCGTAATGGCCATACTTTTTAATCAAGTACTCCGGGGTATTTGCCCAAATCACCTCATCGTTTAAAGTGATAAAATAACGGATTACTCCCGAACGTTCCTCAATTGCAAAACCGTCCTCACCTATCCACCAATCAATAAAACCCCGGACCCAGCTATCAGGGTCAGGGTTACAAGTTCCCCTCATGTATGGGCGAATACCACAAAGACTCCGGTTCCGGGAAAGCATGTAGGTAAATTGGCCCCAGCTAAAATGAGTTATCTCATCAAAACCAAAAAAGGGAACCTGTGCTCCCTGCCAACCTGTTTTATGCTTTTCATGTTGTAAATGAGCAAAACGTACTCTGGCCCCATAAGGAAAAATATACCGCAATTTATTTTCATTAGGTTTGGCCCCCAACCCCGGATATATTTCGGCTGCGGTATCCCATAAGCCGCCTTCATTTGTTACCTGAGTTGACTCCCGCCTAAAAATAACAGCAAAGAAATTCGGGTTTTCATGGTGGCGCAAGGGCTCAATTAACAGGGCATAAGTTTTCCCGCCCCCAGCAGCACCACCATAAAAAGCAATATCAGCCGGAGTACTTAAAAAGGCGGTTTGCGGTCCGGGCTGGGGTTTTATAATGGTGCTTTGGGCCATATTAATTTATCCTCACCAAACCAGCATTTTTCATTTGTTGGGCATTGTACTCCGAATCAGGCATATGCCCAACAGGGCTTAGGCTACCCTCTCCCGTGAAAACCTCTTCAAGTTGAAAATTGGGAAGCACAACAGCCCCACAAATTTCCAGCTTGGCAGGGTAACAGGTAATTTCAGCAGTCACCAATTCATTAGCTCCACCATGTATGGTAAAATCAACAACCCCCTGCAAAGGGTATTCATTACCCTGTTCATCAATCACGAAAAGTAATACATCGTGACCAGTTTTGGGGCCTTGGCCCTTTGTGGTTTTAATTCCTATTTGCATAGCTGGCACCTATTCCAAATTCGCGTTTTAAGGCCCCTAATCGGCCCAAATTTCAACGATCGTTTTCAGGTATATAACCATATGAGGGGCCTCACGATCGCCCAATTTTGAGCAAATAAATCGGGGTCACTGTCAACCCCAGTAAAATCAGGCCTTCACAGCGATTTTTTTCTCGCTGATTTTCGACAATTTTCGCTGATTTTTGCCGATTTTTGATTTCCATATCCATAATTTGGCCTGTAACCTATTGATATCACTCAGCTTCTATTTCTTCCCGCCCATTGTCCGGCATGTAAATATGCACATTATGCTCAACAGGGCCACCATCTTTTCCAGTAACTTCAACCGCCTTACGGTCGTGCCAGTTGTCCGGGTCACGATTTTTAAGCCAAAAGGCAATAGCGCCAACATCTGGGGGCAGGGCTTTTTCACTTATCGTTTCCTCATCCAAGACCACTATGTATTCCCCTGTTGGGTTGCCCTCTGCATCCCGTTCCTTCACCCTTTTAAATTTTTTGCTGGTTTCTGTATACCTGTACCCTGTTGCCTTGGCTTTTAAGCTTTTTTCAATTAAGCTGCCATCAAATGCCGCCTTTCCTTCTTTTAAGGCACTATCAAAGTTGGGGTATGTATCACGCCACCTTTTAAGGCATGCTGTAGTGGTATTAAAGGCTTGTGCAAGCTCATCATTGGTTAAACCATGAACTTTGCATAATATTTTCACAATGTTATCATATTCCGGTTTATAACTGGTAGGTCTACCCATACGAGTGGGGTTGCCTTGCTTGTCCCGGTTTAACAGGGTTATGGCTTTTACTTGTTTTTTATCATAATGGTCAATTTCACCTATATTGGGTAGGGGCTTTGTTTTGCGTTTACGGTATGGGTTGTTGGTGGGGTAGCTGGAGCTGTTTATATGGTGGCCATTACGTTTAGTGCGTTTACGGGGTTTGGGTTGTTTGTTTTTCATTTTTTTCGTGTCCCTATAGGGCTTAAATGAGCATAATGAATATGATTCAGGGTTATTTAGGTTAATTGGTAAAAAAATATTTATTTTTTTCAATAATATAGGGATTTTGATGAGAGATAAAGCATTTAAATCATTATAATTTCACTCAAGAATAACATTATGTAATAGTTTTGGTTGTTTGTATAACTTTTATTTGGTTTATTTTCTTTATTTTCCATAGTACAAAGGGGTTAAGTTTGATTGATTAATTGGTTGGGAGGCACAGGGGAAACGGTGCCAGCAAGTAAACCCCATTAAAAACATCCCAGCCCAAGCGACCACCCCGACCAAATAGGACGGGCTCCCGCCCCACAAGCTGGGCTGACCGCGAAAGGAGGTGAAACCAACAAGGTCACAAGCCCAGCCGGATAACGGCCCCAGTTACCAATAACGGTACAAAGGGATTTCCTAAGTGGTGCGAAACGCGCGGGATTTGGGGTTGCCTCTGCCTAATAGGTAAGCGAACTGGATAACAAGGTGCCTTTACTTGTTTGGGCTTATTTAATTTCAAAATACTTTTTGGGCTTAAATAAACCTAAACCACAAAGGAGAAAAAATGATATACGCAAAATCAAAAAACCGAGTAGCATGGTTAATTAATGGGGAAATTTTTATAGCCCCCATTAATGCAGTATTAGATATTAATGGTTTGCCAATGGGTTCAAGATGGGAGTGTAGTTTAAACCATTGGGAACGGTATGCAAGTACAGTGTATCCTGATTTTAAAAATGAACACTAATAACCACAAAGGAGAAAAAATGGAAGACGAAAAAAACCCAACTTTTATTTTTGCGATGACAGATACCGAACTTTTGGTTAAGGCGGTTAACGGTGAAATTGATTTAAACGCTTTGGCCAAAAAACAATTGGCCAACAGGGGTTTGGATAAAAAAGGTGTTTGGGTGGGTTTTGCACAGGCCAAAAAACAATTGAAAGGAGAATAAAAAATGGGAGCTGTTATACTGCATTTGGAAATTAAAGGTAAAGACGTCAACCGCATGAAAAAAACTTTTGAAAAAATTTGTAAGGCCGAACGCGAAGAATTTGGCCACCAAGAAGGCTATTGTGGGAGCTGGGGATACCATGTAGGCACTGCCCCTGTTAAAGCTTATGGCCCCGACCATGTGAAAAGGTGGACAAAGCGTAAAAAAGAAGATGCACAAGACTTTCTGGAGCAAATTGTGGAGAAATATGAACCACCCCGTTACATACAAACCACAAATTCATTTTTGATTTGCGCATGCATACCGGAATAAATGCCGAAACGGCCCAGCACTTGGGCCGTCGTGGTCATGTTGGTTACTGGCCACCTGATGAGGCAAACCAAAAAGGAGGAAAAAATGAGCAAAGACGTTCAAATTGGTGAAGGCGTTCAAATGACCACAAAGAGAATGACCCTGGATGAAACACACAAGCATTTAACTCACTTTTACAATACCGAATGGTACAAGTTTATTATTGTTTTTGACCCCTTTAAACCTGAAAAGCCAGTCATGAGGCGGCTATATAAAAAGGCTGGTGGCTTTTATGTAAGGCTTCACCACCAGAATGTTCCCCTTAACTGGTGCGAAAAAATTACTTTTTTTGAAAAAGGAAAACAAATAGGCACTCCGATTTACAAGTTTTATCCCAATATTTAATTCAAAAGGAGGAAGCAAAATGTTTGAAAAAGCAGAAAAACCTTTTTACAAGGCAGGCGACACCGCTTGGATTTGGTACTGGAGCGAAAACCAAATTATTTCGGGAACAATTACCCAAGTCATCGTTCATAAAAATGGAGATATTACTTACCAAATAAGCTCACTGCCAAACTGTGAATTTGATGAAGCTGAACTGTTTTCCACTTTTAAAGAAGTTTTAGAAGTTGCCCAGCTATGCAAACCACAATAAAATCGGCCAGTCCCGGGTATGACTTTAAACTGCCCACCCTTTGGTCTGGGGCTGTTACTGCCCCACTGATGATGGCCTACAGAGGGCCGAAACCAATTTAACCTTAATTTGAAAGGAGCTTGGTTATGAACCTTAACAAAAATGAAAAAGCTGCCCTGATTGCCCTTGTTAGAAGTTGTTTAGACGCTATGGGAGGGAAACACCCAAGCGACCTTTGGAATGATTTTTATGCATGGGTTGAACCTAGAGACTTGGTAGCTTATAGCAATTTTACCATTAATCAGGCCAAAGGTTATTTCTCCGATTTTGAAAAAAAGGGTTTGGTTATGGAGCACGAACCGGGTGAATGGTGCTTAACAGAATCCGCTGTTAAGCTGGCTGAAAGGGTTTGGCAAGAATAATCCTCTTGGTCCCGGGCATGACTTTAAACTGCCCGGAGAAAAAAATGGCTTACAAAATAACCCTCACAGATGAAGAAGGTATTGTAATTGGCCAATATGATATTGGCACTTTTGAAGAATTTCAAAAGGTGGATTGGGAGGATTTGGAAAGCGAACCACCTTGCGACTATTATATTGAAAATATGGATACCGATTTAAATGATTTGGCAGAGCAAATACTAAACGATATTAAAGCCAGTGAAGAGTACGACGAAACCATGAAAAATAAATAGGAGAAAAATATGCGATACCCAGAAACAAACGCCTCAAAAGATGGCCTCAAAAGAATGACCGTTAATGTTGCTCACCGTATTGGACGCGAGGAAATGCGAATAGCAATGGGAGAGTTTATTGACCGCAAACTCAATTTTAATTTTCCGGATGAACTTTTAAAAGACCACGAAGAAGAAGTTTTGGCAGTGATAAGTAAAGCCGAAATTTTTAAAATGATGAAAGAATGCCTTTATTGGAGTGGTGACGGCTTTTGGACCTATGCTGAATGCTGGCAATACGGAGACCAAATTGAGGCCTTCACGGAAAAATATGTTGATAAGTACTTTCCTGAATTTGTTTAATTGCTTTCCCTGCCCTTGGCTTTGGTCAAGGGTGGGCTAAAACAATTAACCATAAAGGAGGAAAACATGAAGACAAGAATTTATCTTTTTTTGATGTTTCTGGGTTTTGGTTTCTGGATGGTTTTTAGTCTCATAACCTCTTTCGGATTAAAAGCAAGTTGGTAAAAGGAGAAAAAATGGAGGAGTATAAAAAATATGAAAAAATGATTTACAAATTGTCCTGGAAATATGCCCGTATAGGTTATCCACTTGATGAACTGGTTTCCGAAGCCAACTGGGCTTATATGCGAGCCAAGAAAACCTTTAACCCCGATAAAGGCAAGTTCGGCACTCACCTTTACAACAGTATTAGGGGCCATTTGCACAATTTAACCAAGCCCTCCAATAACTCCTTTATCGAACTTGAACAAGAAGAAAGCCCAATAAAAATGAATAACTTTGCTGCTGGTGGCAACCCAGAAAAAAGAGTTATTTTAAAAGACCAAATTGAAAAAGCTAATAATGATTGCACTGTAACTGTAAATTTAATTTTTCAAATGCCTCCAGAATTATACGCATTGTGCAATGAGGTAAGTTGCCCCAAACTAACAAAAAGGAGATTATATAGATACCTAAAAAATTATAAAGGATGGGAACACAAGAGAATAAAAAAAGCTTTAAACGAAATTGAAACAATTATGAGGAGTACATAATGCCAAAATACATGATTGAAATAAAAGATAATATGGCAAAAGATGAAGAGATAAAATTTTTAGATAAGGTTTGTATTGCTTATATGCAGGCCCCAGACAATTACCTGTACGATTTTTTTACCGGAGAAAATTGCAACTGGCTTAAAAACCATATCAGGAGTGATTTTTTTCCTCCCCTACCCTGGAAGATGGAAGTTAAATTATCCGAAAAACAATTTGAAATTGACCGATTAAAAGCCCAAGTTGAAGACCTCCAAAAAGAAAATGTTGAACTAAAAACAAGAAACAATCATTTAACCAAAAAACTGGAGGCAACCAATTTAAAAATCGAAAATGTTTGCAAGATTGTTGGAGCAATTTAATTTTAAAATACCCACAAAACCGAAAGGAGCTGGGTCATGACAAAAGAGGAATTAAAAGCCTTAATAAAAAAAGATGATAATTGGGCTGTTGGTTGCCTGTTAACCATTTATAACAACCAACAAGCAGATGAACAGGCATACGGTGCCACTGTTCACCGAAATGATATTGGGTTTAATGGCACCGACGCTGGGTTTATGACTTCTCTTGCAAAGAAATATCTCCAGTGGGGCAAGCTAACCGACCGTCAAATGTACTATGTGCGAAAAAATATGCTTAAGTATGCCAACCAATGTTTGGCATACGGTGCAACCCCTGCGGAAGTAAAAACAACCACCAAGCCGAAAGCCAAAAGGCAAAGAGTTATTGAGTTTGTAGATTTAAAAGAAAATACTCTCGAAATTCGTTTTCAGTACCCAAGAGGCAACCCCAAATTTAATGCAACCTTGGATTTTGTTAAAGGCCTTGAAAACCGTAAGTGGGATAAATTAACCAAAAAATGGTCAGTGCCTGCCTCGCTACAGGCAATTGAAGACTTGCGGAAGTATGGGTTTAAAGCGACTAAGCCCGTTATTGATTGGTATAAAAAACACCAGTACAAAACCGTTAAAATTAAAAATATCCCGGGCCTGCCCTTCCCTTTGAGGCCATACCAACATGAAGGGGTTGAATATGTTGACTCCCGCAATGGTCGCGCACTTATTGCGGATGAAATGGGGCTGGGAAAAACGGTGCAATGCTTGGCCTATTTGCAGTTGCATAAAGAAACAAGGCCTGCCCTTATTGTTTGCCCTGCCTCCCTTAAGGCCAATTGGGTAAAAGAAGCAAAAAAATGGCTCCCGGGAGACAACATATATAGCATCTCCGGCCGCTGGTCAAAAAGCAAACCCGTTCCCAACAAGGGAGTGATAATTATTAATTACGATATTCTCCCGGGCAAATTCAAAAAGGTTATAGATAAAAAAACCAACAAAAAGAAATTAGTTGAAACAAGGAATACCGGCTGGGCAGATGCCCTAGAGAAAATAAAACCCCAGTTCATTGCATACGACGAAATTCAGTACATTAAAAACCTGCAAAACCAAAGAGGCATTGTTTGCAAGCGCCTCACCAAAAAAATTCCCAAAGTACTCGGGCTGTCTGGCACCCCTATTGAAAACAGACCCTCCGAATTTTTCAATCCTATTTCTCTTATCAACCCCACCATTTTTCCCAACTGGTGGAATTATATGCAAACCTATTGTGGAGCAAAACATAACGGCTTTGGATGGGATTTTACTGGGGCCACCAACATTCATGAACTTCACAAAAAGCTTAAAAAAACCATTATGATTCGGCGGTTAAAAAAAGATGTTTTAAAAGAACTCCCTGAAAAAAATCGTATGGTGGTTACCCTCGATTTAAACAACAGAAAAGAGTATAACAGGGCAGACCAAGATATTATTAAATACCTTGCAGAAACCAAAGGCCCAGAAGCCGCAGAAAAAGCACAAAACGCAGAAACCTTAGTCTCTATTGAGGTGTTGAAACAACTGGCCATACAGGGTAAAATAAAGGCCTGTATTGAGTGGATTGAAAACTACCTTAAGGATAATGATAAACTGGTTGTTGGTTGTACCCACCAAGAAACCATTCAGGCCTTAATGAAACATTTTGGCAAACAGGCAGTAGAAATCCAAGGGTCAACTTCTTTAAAGAAAAGAAACAAAAATGTGGAGCTATTTCAAAACTCTCCCGCAACTCGTTTACTTGTGGGCAACCTTAAGGCGGCAGGAGTTGGCCTTACTTTAACAGCAGCAAATGCAACAGCCACCATAGAATTCGGGTGGAAGCCTGCGGACCATGTTCAGTTTGAAGACAGGGTTCACCGTATAGGCCAAGAAGCAGATTCAGTTTTTGCTTACTATCTGGTAGCAGAAAACACCATTGAAGAGTCAATTGCAAAACTACTCGATATTAAAATGCAGGTATTAACCGGAGTATTAGATGGGGAGGATGTTGAAGAAATTAACCTTTTGGAACTTCTTATCAATATGGAAAAAGAAAGGAAAAAAGAAAAGTGATTAGAACTTTACTTTGTACATTTTGTTTCTGCTTCGGCATTTTGCTTGCTGGAGCAGAAACACCCCACTGGGGATATAATGTTTTGGGAGTTGTTATTTTTGGAGGTATATTAATTTTCAAACCAAAAGGAGATTAAATGGAAATAAAAATAAATATCGAAAAATGTGATTCTTGTATACACCGAACTCACAGTGGCGGTTTTACTGTCAGGGGAGCAAGGCCAATTTGTGGACATCCAGAAGCCTGTAAAATAAGGAGGTCAAAAAACGCATTTAAAAAAGAGTATCCAGAATATAGAACAGAGTGTAAAACCGCCGATTGGAAATACCATTGGTTTCACCGAATTATCGACCCTAATACCATCCCGGACTGGTGCCCGATAAAACACGGAGCAAAATATTAATGCCCAAAAGGAGAATTAAACAATGGCAAGTAAAAGAAAAAGCAATGCACAAAAAAGAGCGAAGAAAGCCCGTCAGGAAGCAAACCGAATTCGAAATCAGAAAAACTTTCGCAAAATCCTCTTCCGCGATTTCAGCGATATGAAACCTTGGCCACCCTGGAAAATAGCACTTTATGAACAAGCTCTGGCAACAAATAAAAAACTGGAAAACTGGAAAAAAGAAATAAGCCAAATTAAAAAGAAATATGCAGAATCCCAAGCCAAAGCCAGAGCGGCTGAAGCTAAACGCCGGGAGATCTTGTTTAGGAAATTTACCAACCCTCCAGAAAAAATAATTATTTTGGGCGATGCAGGACAGCCTTCCCTTGGAGATCTTTTGCGCGAAGCTATGTACAAGAATGAAGGATTTGCTGTTAAATACATATAATATCAATACACCTTAATTTCGCAAATATGGCGAGATTTTTTATAATATAGGTATAAACCCCTTTTTATAAAAATCTCGCCATATTCAACAACTGACAGGGGGACAAACATGGAAAAAAGAAGACAGCGTACCAAATTTAACAGGCACCCCGAAATTAAACCCGGAAAAACCTTTGCAAGCGAAAAAGAAAAAGAGCACTATATTGTAAACAGGTATATTGCAAAAAAGATGCTTAAACAATTTCCATGGAGATCTTGGATGGCAAAAGTAGACATTCCCAAACCGGAGATCACATTATAATGTTTGACGCAAAAACATTCTTAGAACAATACGGCATAGAACATACTGACCGTGACCCAAAACATGGGCGAACCGGCTGGGTTCAAGTTCATTGCCCATTCTGCTCCGGTCACGAGGGCTGGCATGGAGGTTTCAACATTGCCAATGGATATTATAATTGTTGGCGGTGCGGCTCCCATTACCTCCCAAAAGTAGTATCTGCCTTAACCGGAATCAATTACCATGATGCACTTAAAATAGTGAAACAACTTTCATCCGGAGAAGTTGGGGAAAGATACAAAACCCGAAATTATGCAAAAGAATTAACACTGCCAGACACAATACCATTAAACCGTAGAGCAAAAAAATACTTAACTGATAGAAATTATAACCCCGAAAAATTAGAAGCTATATGGGGGATAAAATCTACTCCTCATATTGGGAAGTATGCTTTCCGAATTTTTATCCCCATTACCCATAACAATAAAACAATCAGCTATACAACCCGAAGTATTACCGGAGCAGAACCAAAATACAAAGCTTGTGATGATGATAAAGAACTATACCATCACAAATTCACTTTATATGGTGCGGATAAAATAATCAATAAAGACGTCTGTGTGGTAGTGGAGGGACCAACAGACGTATGGCGGCTGGGGATAGGTGCTGTTGGGCTTTTTGGGATAAATTACTCCGAACCTCAAGTCAATTTACTTTCAAAATTCAAGAGAGTTTTCGTCTTCTTTGACCCAGAGTCACAAGCCCAAATACAGGCCGAAAAACTTTATTACCAATTAACCATAAGGAGAGTAGAATGCCAACTTCTAGAAGACGACGGACTAAACGATCCGGGAGACCTATCACAGACGATGGCAGACCAACTTATGAAGGAACTGTTATAAAAGACAGGAGAAAAGGAGATCGGAGAACTACAAATCTCGCCCCCAAGTATTGTAAAAAGCATAAACAGTGGTATGAAAGCTGGTTGCCCGAATGCCCCATTTGCTATGGGGAAAGAATAGGACCAGCAACTCCCCCAAAAAATAAAACTGTTGTTATTCGCAAACGCACCAGAACCAAAAAACCGAAATAATTAACAGGGTGGAAGGGTGGGGAAAGGAGTTATTTATGGAGATGTTTGATAAAATGAAAATGTTTAAATGTCCAAATTGCGGATTTAAAACAATGACCCCAAGAGGTTGCATGGTATGCGGAGAACCTTTTGACGATAACCCCGACGTTGACCCCGAAGAGCACTTAGGCATTGAAGTTCACAATCCTCCACAGAAAAAAAATTAACACTTTTTACGTTTGGTTTTAAAATATAGTTGTGTGGGTAAACTTTTCCTCCTGGAAGTAAACCCACCAAATTGAGTGAGGCCTTAAATACAAGGCAGGGGAGGGCTTGTCACCTCCCCCTCACTCAATTTTTTTTATTTTAAAACAAAGGAGCAAAAATGGATTACGCAAGAAGAGAATTGTTCAAAGTATTTGGTTACAAAGAAGCCACTTTTCTTCAACACCTTATTGACCTACAGCAAGACGCCGAAATGGCTGGCACTGCCCACCCCGAAGATTGGGTTACTGCCAGCCAAAACAAAATATTGGAAGAAACAGGTCTTACTCCAGCTCTACAGAGAAATATTGTAAATTCCTTGTTACATGCCGGGATAATAGAAACGAAAGTGATGGGCATGCCTGCAAAAAAATGGTACAAGATTTTGTATAAAGAATGAAGGAGTACAGAATGACACAACAAAATTTTAAAATACCTGATTGTTGTAATGCCAGCCTAACAAGAAATTTTACTCAAGTTCCCACCCAAATGCTCCGCAACCCCGAAATCTCCTGCAAAGCAAAAATCGTCCTCTGCCTTCTTTTATCAAACAAAAAGGGATGGAAAACATATATTGAATCCCTTGCCAAAATGTTAAAAGAAGGAGAATCCACAATCAAAAGGGCAGTAAAAGAATTAGAAAAAAATGGCTATTTAATACGCATTCATTGCAGGGATATAAAAACCAAAATATGGAGTGGTTCGTTTTGGGCTTATACAGATATCCCCCATAATTTTGATTTGGAAGAAACTTTAAATCTCCTTAATGAAGCACAATTAGAGCCCGTATTAAAAGATGAGCAGTTGTTACGAAAACATAATGACATGCTGTTATTAAAAACCGTAAGCTTAAAAACCGCCAGCGGAAAAACCGCCAACGGGTTTTGGCCCCCTAAAAATACTAATAATAATAATATATATAATAATAATATTAAAACCGACTGTATTATAAATACAGTCAAGCCCTCCTTTGAGGAGGGCAAAGAGAGTACTGGTTTAAAACCTACCAAAAAATTAAGAAGGAGAAAACCTCCCATTGATATAGATGCCCCAAAAAAAATAAGAAGAACACTCCCAAATAAAAAACAAGTTCCAGATTACGTTCAAAAGATTATACTCCAGTGGAATGAATACCCCACAACAACCACCCATAAACTTGATGCTCTTTCCCCCTCCAAAACAATAAAAACAATCAGTAGATATCTTTCTCAATTAAAATCCGGTAGACTGGGGCCTTTTGATCCCATATGGGTTAAAACACTTCCGGCAGGTTGGCAGACCAGAAAGTGGACCCTGGAGGAAATAGAGCAAGGAGTCAAAGCTTTATCCCTACTCTCCAGAAATGAATATTGGCCAGAAGGCAACAAAGATAATTTTAAAAAACTTTCAAGTTTACTGTACAACCCTAAAACAAAAAGATCTTATTTTCTTAACGTAATGTACAAGAGGCCCAAAAAGATAACAGAGACAGGAGAAATAAAATTCAAAAGGCTAACCCAAAAATTTTATGATGCAGATATTTGGAAAGATAAAAAAAGACCTCCCAAAATACAAATTGACCAAGCCCTCCGGAGTACAGTAGAATTTCGCAAATGGCTGTCTATAACAACCATAGAGCGTTTAAACGGATATGACCATGAACGCTTAGGTCAATCCTTTTGGAATTTCTTTATCCACTTTTTGGAGAATAGCTCTGGCCTTGCCTTAACTTCTCCATATTCCTTAAGTATTGACGGGTTTGCTACAGAGAGGTTTATAAAAGATTTAGAAGATGAAATTAATGGGGAAGTACAACTAAGCCGCCTTTTAACTAAGTTTAGGGACAAAAGGGCTACTTGAGAAGCCCCTCTTGGCCAAGGATTAAACGTTCAAGGGGTGTCCTATGCCAGTGTATAGGGTTAACATAATCATTTTAATTTTAAGCAAGAGAACGTAAGGACAATAAATGGCCATAAACAGAAGAACTCCACCAGATGCAAAAATAGAACGAAGAATATTAACAGGGATGATTATAAGTAATGAATTTATGGCTGGTATGCGATCTATGTATGCTCCTGATTGCTTGTTGGCCAAAGACTCCCAAATCATTGCCAAATGGTGTATTGATTATTATGACAAATACGAACAAGCCCCCGGGAAACATATTGAAGATATTTTTCGGGATAAAAAAGAAATAGATATCTCTCCGGAGGTTTCTGATATTATAGAGGAATTTTTGGCAAGCCTTTCGGATGAATATGTTAGAGGAGAAAAATTTAATGCTGGTTATGCTTTGGACCAAGCCGAAAAACATTTTCGGTTAGCACATTTACAAAACGTTAAATATGAATTATCCAAAGCAGTAACGGCAGGGAGGATAGAAGAAGCGGAGGCAATGTTAAAAGGGTTTGAAAGGGTTGCCCGTATTGAATCCAAAGGCATAGACCCACTCCGTGATAAAAAAGCGATTAAAGAGGCCTTTAATGATAACTCCTCAGAAATACTCTTTCGGCTTCCGGGAGCACTGGGAAATGCTATCGGCACTTTTGAAAGGAATTATCTTTTTGCTGTACTGGGAGCCCAAGGCATTGGAAAAACTTGGTGGCTTTGGTTTATAGCCCAACAAGCCGCCTTTGCTGGGTACAATGTTGTTTTTGTCTCCCTTGAAATGACAGAACGACAAATGATACAACGAATCCAAACAGGAATAACAGGGCTACCAAAAACCAAATATGCCGGGAAAATTTTAATACCTGTTTGGGATTGCAAGAGAAATCAAAACGGAGCATGCAAATATAAAGCATCTCCGGTGCCTTTGTTACATGACGAAGAGGAAGGAGGAGATGCTTTAAAGCCCAGTTGGGAGCAGGCCCCCAAAAACTATATCCCTTGCTGCAAATGCAAAGGAGAAAAAAATGACAGGTATCAAGTGCAAACTTGGTTTAAGCAAGTAGAAAGAGAAGAAATCAATGCAGTAAAGGCAATAAAAAAAGCTGCTAAAATGGAGAACTTCCTTAAAAGGGCAGGGCATATTCGGTTAATGGAATACCCTCCAAAAACACTTACCATTGACGAACTTAGAGCTTCTTTATATAACCTGGAGCATTATGAAAATTTTGTTGCGGATGTACTGGTTACAGATTATGCGGATGAATTTACTGTAGACAAACGGTTTACCCAGCATAGGCATGGGATTGGAGATGTTTGGGCTGGTCACAAAAAAATTGCTGGGGAGAGAAAAATGCTGGTGGTAACTGGATCACAATCAAATACTGCCAGAACAGGCAAGGACATCAAGAGAGGAGATTGGGCAGAAGATATTTCAAAACTTGGGAAAATTGACGGGGCGATGGCCATTAATAAAAATGAGGAGGATAAAGGCCGGATGATTTCCCGTATTGGAATTCCCAAAACAAGGCACGATGAAGACGTTTTAAAACAGATAACCGTTTTGCAGCAATTAAATATTGGCAAAATTTATTTAGACTCTTATTTAGGAACGTAAAGGAGGAGAAATGTCAGAAGAAATGGATGTTGAAGAATTTTGGGAGAAGAACAGAGAAAACTGTCCTTGGTATGAACCAGACAAGGATGATCTTCCTTTCCCGGAGGCTCCGCAATGCAAAGCAACAGGAGATGAGTGCTGGTTTTATGAATGTCCGTTTTACTTTTGGATGAACGCAACAGCCGAAATAAAAAAAGGAGGAAAGTAGATGATTGAAATAACCAAAGTATATGAATTTGAAGCCGCCCATCATTTACCTTACCATCAAGGAGCCTGCCAGCATTTACATGGCCATTCGTATAAACTAGAGGTTACCGTTACAACTTGGTTCGCATTTTGTATTAATGCAGAGGACGAAAAAAACCCTGAAAGTGGGATGATAATGGATTTCTCCACTTTAAAGGAAGTCATTAAAAAATGCGCTCCTTTTGACCATACCAACCTAAACGCCCACTTCGCAAACCCCACTGCTGAAAACATGGTTGGCCATATTGCTTATGAAATTACAAAATGGCTGGAGAAAAAACACCCAAGAAAAAGAGTCATTCGTGTAAGGTTATGGGAAACGAAAACTTCTTATGCAACCTGGAGGGCAAATGAATAAAATTAAAATCAATGAAATTTTTCAAAGCATTAACGGAGAAGTTACTCATTGGACACAAGGGTCCTTGACTACTTTTATCCGTTTTTCTGGTTGTAATTTGGATTGCTCTTATTGTGATGCAAATTATCACAAAAAAGTAAACGCCGAATTAAATCCGATTGAAGTTTTGGAGATAATTGAAAAAACTGATTGCAAAAATGTTACCATCACCGGGGGGGAACCCACCCTACAACCTATGCTCTGGCCCTTGCTTTCATATTTAGGGGAAGAGGGTTATAAGGTCACTATTGAAACCAATGGCACAAACCCAATTATCCCGACCCCATTTATTTCTTGGGTAGTTGATTATAAATTTAATTACCCCAACCAAATGAATAAAGATAATTGGGACCGCCTTACTTGCCGGGACTGGCTTAAATTTGTGGTAAAATACCCTGAGGATTTATTTGCCATTAACACCTTTATAAAGGACAACCCAACCCTGAGCAAAAAAAACCTTGCTATCGGCACAACAGGGCTTGTAAAGCCCTATGGAATCGTTGATTACCTTATACAAAAACGCATGTATAATTTTATAATAAACTACCAGATTCATAAACAAATCTGGCAAGCGAGGGGGGAAGCAAACCAAATTATATAAAAAAAAATGAAAAAATTATGAAACTTTTTCAATTACCCTTTATAATATAATCAGAACACAATGAAACATTAATTTTTCACAAGCCAATTTTGGCAAACAAACCAAAGGAGAAGAGAAATGAAAAAAGCCGATGTAACTGTAAAAATGCTCAAGGCCATTGCAGAGGATTTGAACGACGTAATGGGGTTCGACAGCAACCCCATTCCAACCACTGGCAAACGGGCCGAAATTATCAAGGAGGTTTTGGATGCCGCCATCGATATTGAGCAGGCGGACATTGACGGAGAAAAACCCCTGAAGGCCGACACCATTAAACATCTCAAGGTTCTGGGCTGGGAAGGCCCCAAAGATGCCGAAGAGGAAACCGAAGAAGAACCGGCCGAAGAAACCGCCGAAGAAGAAACCGCCGAAGAAGAAACCGCCGAAGAAGAAACCGCTGAAGAGCCCACCAAAAAGGAAACTGCCAAGGGCAAGGGCAAAGGCAAAGGCAAGGGCAAAGCAAAGGGCAAAACCAAGCCCAAAGGCCAAGCCCCAAAAAAGGCTTCTGAAAAGGGTCCCGGCATCATCGCCTCCATCCTGGAGTTCGTCACCGAGCATGGCCCCATTACCAAGGAGGACATTGTCAAAAGGCTGGAAAAAAGGTTTCCTGATCGGGATACCGTCGCAATGGGTAAAACTGTGCAATGTCAGCTTCCCAAACGCATGAGCAAGGAAAAGAAAGTAAACATCGTTAAAACCGACGAAGGGTTTGAAATCCAGTAAATAACAGCATCATATGTTCGCCCCCCGGGATTAATTTCTCGGGGGGCTTTTTTTTGTGCCTTTAACATATCAAAAAAGGAGTATTATGAAAGCAATCGTTTTATTTTCAGGGGGACAAGATTCAACAACTTGCCTTTACTGGGCCTTAAATGAATTTAAAGAAGTACTGGCTCTTAATATTCAATATGGCCAAAAACATCAGGCCGAAATTAATGCGGCTTATGCTATTAGCAAATTGACAGGAGTTCAATTAATACCCATGGATCTCTCCCGCATTTTTTCTTTAATTGGAAACTCTGCCCTGACTGACAAAAGTACTCCCTTTTCAGATGTCTCTATGCCGCATCCAAAAAACCACGATCTTCCTGCCTCTTTTGTTCCAGGCCGTAATTTAATTTTCATTACTGTTGCTTGCATGGTAGCTTATAAACATGATGCAAACCATGTTATAACTGGGGTATCCCAAGCGGATTACTCCGGTTATCCTGATTGCAGAAAGAGCACTATTGCTGCTTTGTCTGTAGCTGTTGAAATGGGTATGGAAAAAGCTTTTCACATACATACTCCCTTAATCAACGTAACCAAAAAAGAGGAGGTTTTGTGGGCCAAAACAATTCCCGGTTGTATGGAGGGTCTTGCCTTTTCCCATACCTGTTACAATGGGCAAATTCCCCCTTGTGGTGAATGTCCTGCCTGCAAATTAAGAGCAAAGGGGTTTGCCGAAGCCCAAACCATTGACCCTCTTATTGAAAGGTTAAACAAATGAAATACTATGGAGTAAATGAGTTTAACACCGACGTCAAAATCCTATACCGCCAGATTAAAGCATCTGACAAAAAATACTATGGAATTTATCCAATCCCAAGAGGAGGAATTCCGCTGGGAGTCTCCCTTTCCCATATGTTAAATGAGCCAATATTATCCAAGCCTAACCCCCAATGCTTGGTTGTAGACGATATTATTGATAGCGGCAAAACAATTGCTCCTTACCAAGCATATTATGATACGGCTGTTATCCATGTATCGCCAAACAACAAAGCTAACACTCCCACTTTTTTCGCTGCAAAAAAAGATCCTAAGGTTTGGATAGAATACTGGTGGGAGAAAAACGAAGCCCCAGTGGAAGATTCTGTTATCCGACTATTGCAATACTTGGGGGAAGACCCCAAGCGACCCGGATTGAAAGATACCCCTAAACGCTTTGTTAAGGCTTGGAATCATATGTTTGGTGGCTACCAGCAAAATCCTAAAGATGTAATAACTGTTTTTAACAACAACGAGGATGGGATAGGCAAATATGACCAAATGGTTCTCCTGAAAGATATCGAAATATACTCCACTTGTGAGCATCACATTTTGCCGTTTATAGGCAAAGCCCACATTGCTTATATCCCGGGGGAAAAAATCTTGGGCATCTCCAAGCTTGCCCGTATTGCGGATATCTATGCCAAAAGGCTTCAGATACAGGAGAGGTTAACTGACCAGATTACAGCCTGTATTGAAGACCTTATACATCCTCTCGGGGTTGCTTGTGTTGTTGAAGCGTTTCATTTGTGCATGCGAATGAGAGGGGTACAAAAGCAAAACAGTATGATGGTTACTTCGTCTTTAAAAGGTGTTTTCAAAACAGATGCCAGTGCTCGCAAGGAGTTTATGGATTTGATTAAATGAAAGAGCATTTGGCCGAACTCAATACCACTCTTAATTGCCCGGTAAATTGCCCGTATTTAAATATTTATCTTGATACGGGTAATTGCTCCTGTTCTTTAGGTTTACGGGTATCATCCCCAACCAATCTATATAATTATCTGGAGGAAAAAAATGAAGAATAAATATTTTTGGCCTGTACTGTATTTGCTCAGTATACTCCTTGGAAACCTGTTTGTTATTTGGTTTGGCATTGTAAAAGTACTGGGCCTTGTTTTCCCTGCCGGAGTCATTTTTATTGGCCTTACCTTTTCTTTTCGGGATTACGTTCAGCGCACTTGGGGAGACTGGGCTTGCTGGGTTTGGATGCTCCTTGCAACCATTATAACCTTTTTCCTAAATCAACAAGTTGCCTTTGCCTCTGTTTGTGCTTTCCTTATTTCTGAAGGAGTAGACTGGTTTAGTTTTAAAGTTTTGAAAATGCCATTTAAAAAGCGGATATATATTTCCAATTTGTTTTCCTGTCCGCTTGACTCCTTGATTTTTGTAACCATCGCCTTTGGCTTTTACTGGCCTGCCATATGGGGGCAAGCGGTCATTAAATACGCTTCGGGCCTTTTGGTTTTACCCTTTATAAAGGATAAAAAATGAAAACATATTATGCCGGACAACTTGGCTGGACAAGTGAAGAGGAAACCGTTTTTAAAAAGGGGCAAGAACGGCTTTTCTCCTATCACTTAATTAATGCTGGGAAAGATAAATGTTTTCAAACGGTCATTCAACTCATAAAGGATAATCCAGAAAAAAATCTTTCTTTGTTCCTGGACTCCGGGGCTTTTTCGGCATGGTCCAAAGGCATTGAAATTAATATCCAGGAGTATATTGATTTCATTAAAACCTATCAGGAGCAAATTAAAGTTTATGCTGTATTGGATAGCATAGGTGATCCGGAGAAAACCTTACGCAACCAAATAATTATGGAAGAAGCTGGCCTTGACCCCTTGCCCTGTTACCATTACGGGGAACCCCTTGAGTACCTGGAGAATTATGTTAAGGAGTATGATTATTTGGCTTTGGGAGGCATGGTCCCCATTTCCAAAAAAGACCTCCAGTTGTGGTTGGATATGATTTTTGCGGATTACATTTGTGATGAAAATGGCATGCCCAAAACAAGAGTTCATGGTTTTGGAATGACCATTTTTAAACTGATAAGGAGATATCCTTGGTACTCCGTTGACTCTACTTCTTGGATTATGACCAGCCGGATGGGAGGGCTTTTTGTTCCCCAATTCAAAAACGATGATTGGGCATACATTTTGGACCCTATTAAAATAAATATGTCACATAGAAGCCCCAAAAAAGAGAACAATGGCCAGCATTATGACACCTTAAACCCCAGTATTCAAAAGCTATATTTGAAGTATTTTATCGAAAAGGGTTTTACTCTGCAAGAACTGCAAGAAAAATATGTACAGAGAGATTTATTAAACCTGGAATATTTCCATGGTTTCCAAAGTTGCCAACCAAAATATCCTTGGCCCTTTGCCTGTAAAGGCTTAAGGGGCCTTTGTTTATAAACCAATACAAGGAGAAAAAACATGGCCAAAAGAACCAGAACGAGAACAAGAACGACGGCCCCAAAAAACCCGGAAATATCGGGTGGCATTGACCGAAAAAAGTTTTTGGGAGTATTGGCGAAAGTGATGCCCGGGATTGCAGATAAAGCTGTCCTGGAGCAATCTACCCACTTCATTTTTGATGAAGACAGAATATGGAGTTACAACGATGAAGTCTCCATCAGCCACAAATTTAAAACAGGAGTTAAGGGAGCCTTGGTTGCCAAAAAGCTTTTCAAGCTTTGTAGCAAACTGGAGGAAGATAACATTGAAATCAACCAAACTACTTCTGGGGTTGTTATCCGGGGAGAATCTTTCGAAACAAGTTTGGCAATGGATGCTGAAATCAAATTAAAAAAAATAACAGTACCCGGGACCAATTCCAAAAAATGGATAAAACTACCCAGCGATTTTATTGACGGAGTAAACCTTTGTTTTTTCTCCGCCAGCACAAACATGGTAAAACCTGAATTGACCTGTTTGTTTGTTACAGGGGATAATATTTATTCGACGGATACATATCGTGGCACCAAATACATCATGGAAGAAGAGTTTGACGGGGCCTTTATTATTCCCGCCAGAATTGCCACCAAGTTGAAAAATTACAACCCTGTTAAAGTTTTGGAGGAGAACAATTGGTTGCACTTTATTAATAATGAAGGCACTGTTTTCTCCTGTAGAACTTACGACGCTGTCTATCCGGCAGACCTTGTTAAACGGGCTTTCAACACTGAGGGGGAAAAAATAACCCTCCCGGAAAGTTTTGCCAAAGTGGTTGAACGGGCCTCCATCCTTGTCTCCGAAGATTTTGCTTTGGATAGGATGGTAACAATTTCTGTTTCTTCTGGAGAAATTGTGTGCTCTGGTAAAGGAATCGATGGCTGGTACAGAGAGAAAAAAGAAATCGATTATGTTGGTAAAGAAATTGACGTTAAAGCCCAGCCAGAATTCCTTAACCAAATACTCCACCAGCTAAACGACGTGACCATCGGCAAGGCTCAACTCCTTTTTGAAGGGGATAAGTTCGAACATTTTATGCGACTTTCAGGATAAGGCTTACCCAACAGACCTCCAAAAAAAACCCCTGCCGCCCTGTTGGGTAGCTTCATTCTGCTGGCGGCAGGGCCTTAAATAAAGGAGGAAAGATGAAAAGACAAAAATGCATAATCAAAAATAAATCTCAATTAATTACTGCTGTTGGATGCGCAATGGATTTTTTTGGAGAAACTGAAATAATTTTAAATAGAAAATCTGGAACAACAAAAATAGTTTTAAAACCAAGCGAAAGAATAAGATTGGTTTATGATAACAATGATTATCAAAATTTATTAAATATGGAGTTATTTAATAAAGAACTTGGGAAAATGAGAACCCGAATAAGAAAAACGCCTGCCGAATGCTTTAGATAAAGGAGATAAAATGTCTTTTTGTCATTTGCATAACCATACTGAATATAGCCAATTAGATGGAGTAGGTACTCCTCAAAACTATGCAAAAAAAGCTGCCGAATTGGGCTTTAAATATTTGGCGATGACAGACCATGGAAACGTAGATGGAGCAATTCAATTTCAAAAGGCTTGTAAAGAGAATAATATAAAGTCGATTATTGGTTGTGAAATGTATATTGTGCCATTTATGGGGGCCAAAAACAAAGGAGAACAGCGAGGCCATATAACGGTATTGGTTAAAAATGAAAGTGGCTGGGAATCGCTTCTCCGCTTGCTTACAAGGGCAAATTTAGAAGGTTATTACTACCGACCCCGGATAGATTATGACTCTGTTTTAGAATCTGATCTCTCCGGTTTAATTTTTATGACTGCCTGTGCTGGTTCTTTTCTCCGGTTAGAGGGTGGGGTGGATTTTTTATTAAACCTAATCCGCAAAAAAGCAGAGTGTTATTTAGAAATAATGCCTCATAATATCTCCGCCCAAAAAAAACAACATGATTTATTGAACAACATATTAGATAAATTTTACAATGAAGAAATAGAACCAAAATTCGTGGCAACCAATGATTGTCATTATGTAAATCGGGGAGATTGGAAAGCTCAAGAAATACTCCTTGCCATTAACCGTAAAGCCAAATGGGATGACCCTGACCGTTTTAAATTTGGCTTTAAGGGGTTGCACCTCCGAACTGAAACGGAGATGATAAAAGCTTTTGAAAAACAAAACTATTGGGATGATGAAACTATTGAAGAGGCAATGGGAAATACTCTTGTTATTGCAAAACAATGTTGTGATTTTGTTATCCCCAAACAAGATATTTCCTTGCCTGTACCAAGTTATTTTTCTTCTCGTTTTGGAGAAGTATTTGATGACGATACTGTTTTAGAAAACCTCCTTCAAAACAGCCCCCATGTTCATTTACTTGTTAAAAAAGAGTATACTGAAAGATATAACTACGAATTTGAAATTATATCTAAAAAAGGGTTCTCCCGTTATTTTCTTATCGTTGTTGATTTAATTCAGTGGTGCTCCGAAAATGATGTGCCTGTTGGTCCCGGGAGAGGTAGTGTAGGCGGCTCTTTACTGGCTTATTTATTGGGTATTACAGAAACAGACCCTATAAAATACGGCCTTTATTTCTCCCGGTTTATTTCAGAGGATAGACTTGACTACCCTGATATTGATATAGACTTTGCGGATAACAAGCGCCATCTTGTGATAGAGTATTTAGAAAACACCTATGGCAAATACAATACTGCCGGGATTTCTACTTTTCTCCGTATGAAAGATAGAGGCATCATTCATGACATTGGTAGAGTATTTGAAGTGCCTTACCCCGAGGTTGACCAGTTTGCAAAAAGCATTGTCCCTTTTGATGAAAATATGGATACCTTAGAAAAGGTTGCAGAATCAGAAGAGGGGAGTGAATTTGTAAAAAAATATCCAGAAGTTATCCGCCAAGCTAAAAAACTCAAAGGCCAAATCCGGGGAGCTGGCCAGCATGCCGCAGCAGTGGTTATTTCTAAGGAGGATTTACGAGAAACAAATCGTTGTAACCTTTGTATGCGGTCTAACCGAATCATGGCGAATTGGAGTATGTCGGATAGTGAATATTGTGGTTTAATGAAACTTGATATCCTTGGGCTTAATACTCTATCTGTCCTCGCACAATGCCAAAAATTAATTAACTCCCCCGATTTAAAACTCAGTGCAATTCCTCTAAATGACAACGATGTTTTTAAAATGCTTTCCAAAGGTGATACAGCCGGAGTATTTCAATTATCCGCTGTCCCTTCAACAAAATTATGTAAAGAAATGCAGGTACATGATTTTCTGGATATCCCTGCTATCCTGGCCCTTGTAAGGCCTGGACCCTTTTACTCTGGTATGACCGAACTGTATGTTAAGCGCAAGCATGGAGAAGACTGGGAACCAGACCACCCCATATATGAAGAGATAACAAAAGACACTTATGGCCTCCTTGTTTACCAAGAACAGGTTATGGCTGTCATCTCTAAACTGGCGGGATTGCCAGAATCTACCGCAGATAAAATTCGGAAAATTATCGGTAAGAAAAGAGACCCGGAGGAATTTGAAAAATATAAAGAGATGTTTGTAAAGGGTTGTTTAGAACAAAAAACCTTTTCTGAAAAAAGAGCAATTGAGTTTTGGGAGGGGTTGTTACAGTGGGCCAGTTATGGATTTAACAAGGCCCATGCTACTGAATACGGCCTTATCTCTTATTGGACAGCATACCTTAAGTATCATTGGCCTGCCCAGTTTATGGCAGCTGAACTGACCTATGGTACTGGAAAAGAAGACGTCGCCAAAGAAGCCCAAAAAAGAGACATTAAAATCATTCCACCCAAAATAGGGATTTCGCATGCCCTTGAATGGAGAGTAGAAAACAATACTTTGTTTGCTCCCTTTGTAGAAACCAAAGGGATTGGAGAAAAACAAGCTTTTACTTGCCTGCCCAAAAAAGCGAAGTTATCCAGTTTCTTTGATGATGGGAGGGGAGAAATCAATGTCACAACTTCAATCGCAAAAATTTTAAACAATATTTGCGCACACGATAAAGACGTTATCCCAGACCAAGAAATTTTACAAGAGTATTTTGCTGAAGGGTTGTTTACTTTATCTGAAGAGGATAATGATTCAGATGATAGCATGCCTACTCTCCGACGGTTTAACAGGCCAGCAAAGAAAAATTGCCCAGAGTCTCCTTGGGTAGAAAGAAAAAGAGCAAAATTTGATTTCACAGATTGTACCGCCTGTCAGTTTTATAAAGAGGGCAATGGCCCCATAAACCCCTGCCCCGGGATTTTAAATGCAGCAATAATAGGTGAGGCCCCCGGTAAAAAAGAGGATTCAACAGGCAAGCTTTTTGTGGGGCCAACAGGAGATTTAATTTGGTCAATATTTAAACAATATGGCGGCTTTACAAGGAGAAGTTTTCACCTCACAAATGTTTGCAAATGTTATCCATATAGAAGCCGAACTCCCAAACCTGTTAACATTAAAGCTTGTTTACCACATTTGAAAAAAGAGTTAAAAACAATCAATTGCAAAGTGGCTTTGATTTTTGGAAATGTTGGATTGCAAGCTTTCGCCGGAGAAAAAACAGGGATAATAAATAAATCAGGAAATGTTCAATATCTCCCTGAATGGGACATCATGGCTTGTTGGTGCGTTCATCCTTCATGGGTACTCCGCGACTCAAGAGAGCGGATAAAAGTATTGAGAAAAGGTATCGCTAAATTTCTTAATATTATTGATGATATTCCATTTTAAAAACTTGTTTTCGTTTTATAATATAGTCTTAAGGGTAATAAATTATGCTGTATAAATCATATAATTTCTCTGGTGCAATATGGAAATCGAAAATTGTTGCAGGTCATGTTATAGTTTTTATTATGGCACTCCCTGTAGTGGGTTAACACAATGTCTTGAAGGTAATATTGTTGCAAGAGACACAAGGGCTTGTCACAAGTATGAAAGAATAAATAGGCGCAATCCAAAACCATTAAAAAGGAGGAGAACAAAACATGCCACTCCATGTAGATTATCGCCCGGCAGAACTGGAAGAAGTGATAGGGAACAAGGAAACAATAAAAAAGCTGAAAGCCATATTTCTCCGGGAGAACAAAGATTTTCCTCACGCCCTACTCTTCAGCGGTCCAAGTGGTTGCGGCAAAACAACATTTGCCCGGATAATCAAACACCTCGTAGACTGCGAAGACGAAGACTTCATAGAGATGAACGCGAGTAATACTCGAGGTATCGATGCAGCGAGAGCAATTATTGACACCATGAATTTTCTCCCCAATGGTGAAAGTCGGGTTTATCTTATTGATGAAGTACATCAAGCCACCAAAGACTTTCAAAACAGTATTTTAAAAGCCCTGGAGGATACTCCCAAGCATGTCTTTTTTATCCTTTGTACTACCGACCCTCAAAAACTCTTAAAAACCATCCGAAATCGTTGCAGTTGTTTTGAAGTAGAAAAACTCTCCGAAACCCAAATTGAAGATCTGGTAAAAGAGATTTTAGATGCGGAGGGCATTACCGATTTCCCAGTTTCCGCCATTGCCAAAATTGCTGAACTTGCGGATGGTTGCCCCAGACAAGCCCTTGTGCTCCTTGACCAAGTAATTGACTTTGATGAACCGGAGGAAATTGAAGAAGCTCTTAAGGGGCTTTCCATAGGAGAAAACAAACAAGTTCTTGATTTATGCCGAGCCTTGGTAAAACAGAGGCCTTGGTCAGAGGTTGGTCCTATTGTAAAGGGGATAAAAGAGGACCCTGAAAAAATAAGACAAGGAGTAATTGGATATATGAGAAACTGTGCTCTTAACTCCAAAAGCACTCCAGACCCCACTTTTGCCCTTGTTTTTGAAGCTTTCCGTGAGCCTAATTTTTATAACGGGACAGCAGGACTTGTTTTTGCTTGTTTGGAGGCTATAGGTGAATAAATTAAGAGATATTTGGTTTACTTTTTCTTGTCATATGAAAATAGTTATCAGCAGTCTTATTTTTTTTATTTTGCTTTCATTGGTTCTTAGCTGGGCTATTTACCAAATAGAGGGATCATGCCAAAGCTGGCAAAAGGTAACAAACGAATATAGAGAAAAAGCTGAACTGTATAAACAAGCTTATATTCAATTAATTGTAGACAAAGAAAGATTAAAAAGAGATAACTCTTTTTATCCTTATGTTTCCCCAACCCCAGAAGAGGAAAAATGAAAATCGAAGATATTGACAAAGCTATTAGAGCCAAGGAAGAAATTGGGAAAAGAGAAGAACAAATTGAAATGCTGTCAAAATCTGCCCAGAATACAAATGGAGATGATTTACGTCTTCAAGCCAACAAATTTACCGGGGCTTCTTGTTTTTGTAAAATTACTCTAACTCCAGAAGAAAAAGCAATAATTGAAAAAATGGTTATTCAGCGATTGGTGATAGAGATTGATACCTTGAAGTTGATAATTGAAAATTTATAAAAAGGAGGTAAAAATGGCAAACGAATATCAAAGAGACATCGCTATTGATCCGGATAATTTGGAGGAGGAATTTTTGCAGCAACCCTCTTTGTATTTCAAATACAGCGATCTCCGACGTGAAGCTGGTGAAGACAGAGACAAAGCCAAAGATCAGCTGGAGCTTTGGAAAGCCCAAACCAGTCTCGCCATCAGAAGTAATCCCGATCAGTATGGATTGGCAAAGGCAACAAACGATGCTGTTTCAGAAAAATTGACATCGATATTGAATGATAAAGAAAATACAGGACACGATGTGAAAGAAAGATATGATGAAGCCCTTTATCGTTTCAACATATACTCCAATGTTTTGGCTTCTTTAGACCAAAAGAAAAAATCTTTGGAGATGTTGGTTCAGTTGCATGTTTCAAATTGGTTTAGTGGTCCCGCAGAACCCAAAACCGTCCCGGGAGGCAAACGCATTGTCGATATTCACTCCGGAGATGTTTCAAACAAAGTGCGCCAAGCCACCAAAACCCGGACCCGTCGTCGCCGTTAAACACTATTCAAACTAAATGATTTAACATTCTTTAAACGTTTTTAATTGTACTAATACCCTAACATACATGGAGAAGAAAAAATGGCAAGAAAAAGCAGAGAAGCAAGGAAAGAAGCATTGCGGAATCGCATGACCAAAACTATTAAAAACCGTGATGTGAACAAATATGGAGGGAGTGGAGTGCTTGACCATTCTTTGTCGGGCAAAAAAGGCAAAATCAACGAGTACCAAATTTTGCAGGGGAAAAAACGCAATGTGATTGATATCCTCCCTTTTGAGGTTTCGCAAGATTGGTACAAAAAACTCAAAACCTTTAACGGCAAACCTGTTGAGCTGGTGCCCGGAGAAGAAGATTACAAGCTGGAGTATGCCTGTCATTACAATGTTGGGCCGGAGAAAAAAACCATGCTTTGTCTCCGGGAAATGTTTGGCATGCATTGCGAGGCCTGCGAACAAATGTTGGCGGAATACCAGAAGGACGATCCGGACGAGGAGTTAATCAAAGGCCTCAAGCCTAAATGGAGATGTCTTTACAATATTTATGATTACAACGAACCGGAGAAAGATATTCAAATCTGGGACTACAGCCGGTTTCTTTTCGAAGCCAGTCTTTTGGAAGAAGCAGAAACAGAGGACGATGGGTTTGTTCTCTTCTCCGATTTGGACGAAGGCAAAACCCTGAAGTTCAAGGGCAAACAGAAAGAACTTGGTAAAAATAAATTTGTCGAGGTCACTGCTGTAGAGTTTTTAGACCGTGAACCTTATGATGAGGCCGTTTTAAACGATGTTTATCCTTTGGATAAAATGCTTATTGTGCCTACAGTAGAAGAGTTCACAAGTACTTTTCTGGGACTGGACAATGAGGAGGACAACGACAACGACAACGACAACGACAACGACACTTCAACGACCTCTTCCCGCAGGCCCCGTCGCCAGCCGCCAGCAGAGAAAAAAGACGAAAGCAACCCTTGCCCCTCTGGATTCAAATTTGGAGTAGAGTGCAACAATTACCCAGAATGTGAAAATTGTCCGGACGATATTTTCAACAAGTGTGCCGATCTCCAGGATGATATAAACAGCGGGAAAGTACCCGAACCGGAGCCGGAACCCGAACCCGAGCCGGAACCCGAGCCGGAACCAGAAAAAACTACCAGAACAAGGACCAGACGGAGAAATACAGGAGAAAATACCAGCAGTGAGCCCACAAATACTCCTGATTCTACCCAGCCCCGTCGCCGTCGCCGCAGGTAGTAAATGAAAATTGATCCCAACAGAAGATATATTAGTGTCTCCAAGGCCATAAAATTAGTTTTCTCTTATGGCCTTGGGGTCAAAACCCGTCCAACAATTACTTCTTGGGCTCAAAAAAACAACTTGGGAGTAAAAGTGGGCGGCAGATGGTATATTGATGAAGAAAAATTTATTTCACATTTAAAAGGAGAGTAAAAATGGAAACAGGCAAAAAAGCTGAAGATTTTTTGGGTCGCGGAAAAATTTTGTTGGAAGCTCACGATATTATTAATGGGGAACGGCAAGACCAATATGGTGATCCAGAAGACAGTTTTCAGGTCATTGCGGAGTATTGGTCTACTTACATTGAAAGGGTTTGGGAGAAACAGAAATGTCTCCTTCCTCTCGATGTCGCAAATTTGCAAATTCTTTTTAAACAAGGAAGAAAACTGGGGCAATACTCGGCTGTAGACAATTACCGCGACTCTGCTGGATATGAAGGGATTGGAGCAGACATGGTGGAGGAAAATAATGACTGAACGACGCAGAAGAGAAAGGCCCACAAGAAGAAGGCCCCGTCGGTCTGTTGATATGGTTAAAGACATAGAGGAGTCAATTAAGTCTCCCACAAAACATGCTATATCAACAGACGTTCTTATCCCCTCTGGCTCTACCATGTTAAATTTGGCCTGTAGCGACAATCCCAATGCAGCTTATGGTATTGGAAAAATCGTTACAATGCCCGGTTCCTCCTCCTCTGGCAAAACGATTTTGATGCTCACCTCTATGGCAGAAATGGTTAACAACTCCCGGTTTGATGATTACTCTTTTTATTATGATGATGGGGAGGAAGCCCTTGCATTTGATATGGAATATCTTTTTGGGGAAAAACTTCCGCAAAGGCTTAAACCGCCCGGAGGATATGATGACGACAATCGGCCTGTTTATTCTAACACTATCCAGGAATTTAAAGCTAACATCTTAACCCGCTGCAAAAATGAAGAGAAGTTTATTTACACTCTTGATTCCCTTGACGCTTTGACCACTGATGAAGAACTTGAAAAGGAATACAAAAAAGCTCTTCTCTTGGCCAAGGGGGATAAAAAAGCAATTGAAGCATTGACCGGGTCCTTCAAAACAGAAAAAGCAAAAATCACAGGGGAAGCCTTACGCATGATAAACGGGGCTTTAAAGAAAACAGACTCCGCCCTATTTATCATACAGCAAATCCGGCAAAAGATTGGGGTTGTTGGGTTTGGCAAAAAAACAACAACCTCTGGAGGGAATGCTCCTTTCTTTTACTCTACCCATCAAGTTTGGCTCAACAAAACAAAAACTCTTAAAAACGATAAGTTTAAGTTGAAAATAGGCAATTGCGTTAACGCCGAAATCACCAAAAACAAACTTACAGGCAAACTTAGAGATATTGATTTCGATGTCTTTTATGATTACGGCATAGATGATATATCCTCCATGGTTGACTACTTAACCAAAACCAAAATCTGGAAAAAGAGTGGAGGGTATATTTATCCCAGCCAGTTCTTGGGTTCTGCTCCGCCGAAAAAGTTTTATAAAAAAGACCTTGTAAAACTTATTGAACAAGAGGGGGCAGAAAAAGAAGTAAAAGATTTGTGCGGAGAAATTTGGAACAGCATTGAAGACGCTGTTAAATTATCCGACCGGAAAAGAAAATACTAAACATAAGGGGTGAGCATCAGGGCTAAAACTCTTGTAACGCGAACAAGAGACATAAGCATCGCGAAGCTGAACAGGTTCGAATCCTGTACCGCCCCCCATTACCAATTTGTTAAGGAAAGATTATGGAAAGAATAAGGAGGTCTGCCAGAAAAAACGAACCTATATTTGCCGGTATCGATCCCGGTGCAACAGGAGCAATTTGTGTTATTGACTCTTCTCTTGAAATTCTTGAGCTCCAAGACTATCCCGGAAATGAAAGAGATTGCGCACAAATTGTGAATAATTATGCCAAATGGTGGCACCAAAACGGGTTTGAACTCTTTGTTGCTTTGGAATTTGTCCACTCCATGTCTGGGCAAGGGGTAAAATCAATGTTCTCATTTGGGGAGAACTATGGCATTTGGAAAGCTTGTCTTGCAAGTAATGGAATAAAATATGCAAACCCTTCTCCACAACAATGGATGGCAGGGTTGATCAAAAAAAATGTAAAGGGGTTAAACCAAAAAGAGAGAAAAAAGGAAACAGCCCGAGCCCATTTAGTCGCCGCAACAAATTTTTTCCCAGAATGGAGGACTTCGTTTAAAGGCCCCAGAGGAGGAATAAAAACCGATCGTTGTGCTGCCGCATTATTGGCCTATTGGCGCAGACAAATTTATTACAGAGGAGAATAAAATGGAAATTAAGATCGAAATCTATTGCGAAAAATGCCATGCCCTTATTAAAGAATCTTATGTTCATATAAAAGATAAAGAAATCTTTATGGTTTCAGCTCCTCCTTGCACAAATTGTGAAAAACTTGCTTTTGAAAGAGGCCAATCAAAAGGATACCGTGAAGGAGTAAAAAAGACTCAGCAAAAACATAAATCGGGAGTTTTAAACGGGGACCTCAAGTTTGGACATTTTTCTTAAAAAGGAGATTTTTAATGATTGAATATATCCATATTAAAAATTTCCTATCTCACAAAAACTCCCGGGTTGATTTTGACCCGGGAGTTAACTCCATTGTTGGAAATTCCGATGCCGGAAAATCAGCAATTATAAAAGCCCTGGATTGGGTATTTAACAACAACCCCTCCGGAGACGAATTTATAAATTGGTATGCAGGCAAAGAACCAGCCATTGTTGAGATAGGGATAAATGGCCATAAAATAACCAGACTAAAATCAAAAACTAAAAATCTTTACCAACTTGACGACGAAGAACCAGACAGGGCTTTTGGGGTGGCAGTACCAGAAAAAATTGCCAAAGTAATAAATATTAATCCTGCCAGCTTACACAGACAACCAGACCCGGCTTTTTTAATATCTCAAAACTCTCCAACAGTTGCGGCATATATTAACAAAATTGCAAACCTTGAGATAATGCAAAAAAGCGTTTCGGAAATCAATTTGCAAGTAACAAGGGGCTCACGTGGTTTAAAAACTCTTGAATTTGATTTGGAAGAAAAGAGAAAGGAACAAAAAGAGTTTCGGTGGATAGATAATGCAGAGGGTTTTCTGGTTGGGCTTAAGCAGCAGCAAACCAAAATAAACAAACTCCGAACCAAAATCACAAAAATTAAAGGAGTTGTTGCCCAGATTAAAGAAAATCAAAAAAGACTCTGCCATTATGATTGGGTTAAAATAGCCATTAATCAATTAGAGGCTTGTAATGCCCTTAATAAAAAAAGAACAGCCAAAATCAAAGCAATAAAACGGGTTGAGGCGGCAATTACAAGGGTTGCCAATGCCCAAGAAAAACTTAAAAAATTGCCCAGCTTAAAAAACGCAAAAGAATTAAAAAATTTATTGGTTTTGGGTTATAATATAAAACAGAAAACTAACAAATTTAATGCTCTTATTGATTTAACAGAGGGAATTAAAAACAAACAAAATCAATTAAAAGACAGGGAAGCTTCCCTAAAAAAGACCGAAGAGAATTTTTATAAATTAATGCCAGACATTTGTCCATTATGCGGGAGAGGATAAAAACAATGATGGATCTTATGCAAAAAAAACTTGCTGATCTCATGGCCAAAAAAATAGATAAAGAAATGCAAAAAATTTATGAGACAGCATTTGAAGCAGAACCCTTTGTTTCTACTCCCAATTATTCTTTGTCTTTTAAATCGCTCATAAAAATAGCGGCAGAATTAGAAGAGAAAAGGATAAAAACCAGAGTTCCATTGAAGATTATCGTCAACCCTCATTTAACAAGAGAAAAGCAAACCCGATTTCCCAAAAAAAAGAAAAATAAAAGATGGGTTAAAAAGTTCAAAAAAAAGTATTTATATTCCATACCCAACAAAGAGATATACTGGTTTAAACAACAAGGAGTTGTTATTTGCCATCCTATAATGGAAGCCGAAATTAAACATCAGTTATCTTTGGGAGGGCTTTATGACAATTATGCATTGCGGGAAATTTAAAGGCAAAGACATCTCCGCCCTGCCGAACTGGTATTTAAAATGGATGGCGGAGAACTGGTCAGAAAATACTGAACTCAATAAAAAGCTTTGTAAAGAAGCAGACCAAGAATTGAAATGGAGACAACACCATGGAATCGAAATTTAATGAAGCAGATCTTCGGTATGTAACAGCAAACACGCTCAAAACGATGGAGGAATATGAAGAGCAAGTAAAAGAAACCGCTATTTATCCCGGAGTAGATGGATTGGCTTTTAAAATTGACCGCGAAACCAGAAAACAAATTCTCTCTGGAAATATTACTGGTTTGCTTTATACCGCTCTGGGGCTGGCAGGAGAAGCCGGAGAGTTTTCCGATAAAGTAAAAAAAATTCTCCGGGACGACAAAGGGGTTATAAGCCTCAAAAAACGGCTGGCAATGGCTCAAGAATTGGGAGACGTTTTCTGGTATCTTGCTCGATGCTCTGCTGAACTTCGTTATACTCTAGAAATGATTTCAGACCTTAATTACGAAAAACTTTCCAAAAGAAAAAAAGAAGGAAAATTAGGAGGGTCTGGCGATGACCGTTGATGCAATTTTTTGCGCTGATACTCATTTAAGGTCTGACACCCCAAGAAGTCGAACTGATGATTTTTATAAAACCCTCCAAACCAAATTTGAATTTATTCTTCAAAAAGGAAAAGAATTACAATGTCCCATTTTAATTGCTGGAGACTTGGGACATCGCTCCTCTTGGCCTTGGTCTTTATACTCTTGGTTTATTCGTATAATTAATTATTATGACGCTGATATCATTTGTATCCCGGGCCAACATGACCTCCCAAATCATAGGATAGATAAAATGGTTGATGCCCCTATAGGGGTTGCTGATATGTCAGATTTTATAATAGCCCTAAACGAAGAGAAAATTACCCGAAAGGAGTTTGTTGTTCACGGTTTTCCTTTTGGAGTAAAGGTGTCAGGGAAGCTTATCCCTGACACTGTTAATATCGCCTTAACCCACCAAATGGTGATTGAAGATAAGCCAGAATGGGAGGGGCAAGCTGGGACAAAGGCAATAACTTTACTTCGGAGAAATAATTTTGATGTTATTCTTTCCGGAGATAACCATAAACCTTTTGTTGTAAAGTACAAAAATAAATTATTGGTTAATCCCGGGTCAATGATGCGGTCGAATGCAGACCAAGCAAACCACAAGCCTCGTATTTATTTGTACAATGCAGAAGAAAATGATGTTACTCCGCTTTTCCTCCCAATTGAAAAAGACGTTTTAAAAGAAGCCCCAAAAGATTCAGAAAACCGTAAAAAAAGATACGAAGCCTTTGTAGAAAACCTCCAGGAAGACAAAGGTACAACTGTTAAATTTGAGGACAATGTTGAAAGATATTTTTCTACTAACCGCACCAGAAAAAATATAAAGGAGAGAGTGTGGGAGATAATCGAAATGGTTTCGTAAACCAAATTTATGACAAGTATGAAAATGATTATAACGGAGACCTGATTGGCAGGGCAGTTCTTATTGCAAGTGAAATTAAACAGACAATTGGAGGGAAAGCTGTTGTTGGTTTTATTTGTGACAAAGAGCTTAAAAAAACTCCCCATGTTTGGGTAGAATGTGCGGGTGAAGACATTGACCCTATTTTTTCAAATGAATATTCTGGGGCAGTTAAAATTATTGTCCACAAAGACCAAGAGACTTTTGAAATGGTAGTCAATTTTTACAAACCATGGAGGGTAAAATGAAGGAAATAAAAGACGAAGAGCTTTTGTATCTTATGGGAGAAAACACTGGTGACTACCACTATCGCACAAAAAAAGAAATTGAAGCAATTGCCGCAGAAAAAAATTGTCGGGCTGTTTTTGCAAAACCTAACCAATTATTCGTTGATATTGACAGCCCCCACCAGCTGAAAGTTTTTAAAGATAATTGGCCCCGGTTTCAAGAATTATATGGAGGGTGGGTTTCATATTACAAACCTTCCAAAAGTGGAGGAATGAGACGGCATATAATTATAGATCTTCCTTTTGCTCCCGAACCTTTTATCCGGGTATTTATGCAAAGACTTCTTGGTAGCGACCATAAAAGAGATATGCAATGCCTTTTTGAAATTGCTTCTGAAGCCGAAGTCTCTGTTTGCTTTTTTGAGCCTATTACAAAGGAGGAGTAATGAGCGATTTAACTGACCGATTAACAAAAATAAAAGAAAAAATTGAAAGAGCCAAAGAAGCCCAAGCTAAACTTCAGGGAGCAATTGAACAAGAAATTAAACAGCTTTCGGAGGAGTTTGGGCTAAACAATATCAAAGACGCTGAAAAGGCTTTGGACAAAATGGAGGAAGAGTTAGACACCATGGAAAACTCTCTGGAAAAAGGAATAAAAAAACTGGAGGGGATGATACCGTGAAAAAAATCATCATAGACAAAAACCAAAACACATTGTGCTTTTTAAAACTAAAACCTGGAGAAAACACTCTTTGCAATAATTGTCCTTGTTTAAATATTATGGATGGAGAAATCCCTTCCTGTGGGATGGGTTTTAATTGCGAAGAATTTTATTCAGAAACGGAAGAAAAAAGCTGGCATATATTCTCCTTTGATTGCCAAATGATTTATATTCGATATTGTAACCCCAAAAACCATTCTGAGGTTCTGAAATATTTCCCAGAAAAGGTTTTGGTAGAAGTGAAAGGAGAAGAATAATGGAAGTTGAAAAAAGCCTTACAATAAAGTTATATCTAAATCACGAAGAAGCCCGGTGGCTGAAACAAGCTATGCAAAACCCTCTTTATGGCCAGCATCCAAGCGAAGAAGCCCATGATGATATAGTGATGCGAAATAAATTTTGGGGAGCATTGCCACCTTTGGAGGAATTAAATGGATATTAACCAGCTATCCGAAAAAATACAACAGGCCAAGGGAGAACGAGCAAGAGTAGAGAAACAAATTGCCCAAACAGAAGAGAAAATTAACCAAGCCACCAAACGGTTAGGGAAAGACGAAGCTGCCCAAATCATTATAAAGGCCATTGCCCAAAATACACAAAAAGCACTTAAGTATAAAATCAGTGAACCTGTAAGCCTCGCTTTAAAGGCCGTTTTTGATGACCCTTATTCTCTGACCATTGATTTTCCAGAGAGAAGAGGAAAAATTGAAGCAGATATTAATTTTGAAAGGAATGGCAATTTACTTCACCCTATGTATGGCTCCGGGCTTGGCCCCGTTGACGTCGCTGGGTTTGGGCTTCGGATTTCTTGCCTTACTATGGCATGCCCAAGGCCTACTTTTATCCTTATTTTAGACGAGCCATTTAAACACCTTAAGGGGATAAAAGAAAACATTAGAGTGATTCAGATGGTTAAAGAAGTAAGTAAATCACTAAGCCCCCAACTTCAAGTTATTATGGTTAATGATGAAAGAGTACCTTTAGAAGAAATTGAAAAAGGAGCGGATAAAATAATTAACGTTAAAATCAGAAATGGAGTAAGCAATGTCGATTAAAAACCCTCTTGACTCTGGATATATTTCTCCTTGTAAAAATTGTCCTCATAAAGACGAAAATAAAAAAGTAAATAGACGGGGAGGAGCAAGTGACCTCCAAGATGTTTGCAAAGAATGTCCCTACCGATTGGCGTTAATAGAAGCAATGCTTCAGGACCCAGTGCCTACAGTAGAAGGAGAATATTTCAACCCTATAAACGATGGCCATTGCCCAATCACTACGAATAACACAATGGGATTAAGATGGAAGGGATAAAAATGACAGTTGATTGGTATCTCCTTGTAGAAAAGTACAACATAAAAAATAATACTTCATACAACTCTCCAAAAGAGCTTCTTAAAATGTTATATAAAAAAGAAGGCTCTACTACTCGAGTGGGAGACCATTTAATTATCTCCAATGGCCCTGTACGAAAAAAAATGAAAGAACTTGATCTCCCCATTAAAAAAAAGGGATGGCCAAAAAACTCTCCTTTGAGAAATAAAATTTTGACTTACCGAAAAAACCGTTTTGAAAAAATGACAGTTTCTCAAGTTGCTAAACTTCTTGGCGGAACCGAACAAGGAGTGAGAAATATCTTTAACAAATTAGGTTACAAATACAAAAAGAGGAATTTTAAAAATGACAAGTAAAAATGAAATAGAAGCAAGAGCAGCAATTGGAATTACCTTGGCTTTGCGGAAAAAGGGATATAAGTGCGGAACAACTATCCCTCAACTGACCCACAAAGAAATCGAATCTATCAGTAGAGACTTTCATGTGGCCATGCCGGTGATTGCAGCAGCAATGAGGAAGAGAACCCCTAAAATCCATGCAGTGGTAGAAAGGAGATAAACAATGTATGCTTTTTTGACTTTTATTATTTGGGTTGCAGGCCTATATGGTTTGTTCACTTGTTTGACAGGACCGTTTATGGCCAAATTCTTTGCTTGTTTGCTTGTTGGTCTTGTTTCTTTAAATTCTTTTTTGTTGGATATATATACATCCAAAATGACTTCAAAATTGGGGGCTGTGGCTGAAGAAGTAAACAAAACAAGGGAGATGATTTCTACAATAAAGAAAACAATTGGTGAAATCATCTCCCTTCATAACACCGCAATTCTCAAAACCTACAAAGAAATTAAATCAAAACCCAAAGGTTAAAGAACACCATCATAGATAATTTGCCACAATCCATGCCGGGAGTAAAAACAAACTTGATCAGCAATATTATCTGGGGTGACGCCTCTCCAATGGGGCATCATCCCCAGATACCAAAAGAACTTGGCTTCCAATTCTGTGCATACCGCCTTTTTTGTAAAAGCCTTACACAATACCGGGGACAAAATATACAAGGGCCTGTAAAAAGGATAAGTTTGGCCCCAATGCTCCTGAAAAATCTTCCGGAAGGAATAATCAAATTTTTCCGGAGTCATATCTTTGTGACGGAAAATAAGAACTCTCTTCCCAATGTAATCCGTTATATGGGCATTTCTAACTTTCCACAAAGCCTCCATTGTCGCACCATTCGGGGAGACAATAAAACCTCCGTGAGTTCCCCAGCAGTTTTCATTTTTATCTGTCCACCGCTGGCCAATTTTGATTATTTTGGAATATAGGTTTTCCGTATCAACAATAAACCCATCTCCAGGAAGAACTTCAATCATTTTTCCTCCCCATCCTTTTTAGCCCGTTTATCTTCGTTGCGCATGAACTCCCATGCTCCCGTGATAAGAACCGGGAGCATAAACCAGTTCGCAATTTCTTCAGGAGTAACTACCCACCCGAACAAACTGGCGATGGTAATAATCGCCGCGATGCTACTGGGTTGCTTCAAAAATACCAATAATCTCTTTAATTTTGTAAAATCCATGGTTCATCCCCCTTTTTTCATTAATTATGGCCAAAGGATTGGCCCGAATTTAAACGTTCGCACCTTGGGCTATACCCTTATAAGCCCCCTTTTAAATCCCGTTTATTTTGCCCACATCAGCAATCGCTATAGCTTGCTTGAGTAAAGACTTTATATTGTTACCTGTTACCCCGTTTAAAGTATGTATCCAATTTAAAATAATATCCGCCTCAATTTGGGAGTAGCCTTTTATTGGGGGGCAGTTAATCATTATTCCTGCAATAATATCTGCTGTTATCTGGCTATAACCTTTAATTGGAGCACAAGTTATTGTAATAGGGCCAGAAGATGCATCTGACTCTTCATCTCCAAAAGTAATAAGAGCATCAGTATTTGAGAGATCAGTTGCTTTTAACCAAGCCGCTGAACGATTTACAATTGAAAGCCGCATTTCGGCAAGGGTACCAGTAAAATAATTATCTGCACTTCCATCGTCTTTACTTCGGCTTCCAATTCTAAGGTTGCTATTTGTAGCGCCAACAGAGGCGTCTCCGGTATCTGTCGTGTATGTTTGACTCCCATCGGGGCTACCATTTTTATAGAAACTGGCCACATCATCATCTACTGCTACAGCACAACCCGTCTCCGTATTATCAGAAATAGTAGAAGTGGATTTTTCTCTTTCATACGTGGAGACATAATTAGAAGCTCGCCCCAAACTTAACTTATCTGTTTCAAACCCAAGACAAAAAGCAATATGAGACCCAGAGGTTTGTTGTGTCCTGAGTTCAAATATAATATTAACAGGCCTCCAACTGGAGCCTGGACTAGAACTAATAGTGCCCTTGACTCTGGCTTCCAAAGTATATTGATTATTGTTTCCTATACTTTGCATATTGGTAGGAGCAGGGCAAGAATTTACACTAATTATATCATCATTACTCCCATCAAAGGCAATACCTTTACTTACAGCTAAATCAACAAGATCTCCACTTGTCATACTTCCTTCAGGAGTACCATGTAAAGCATTGGAAGTAGACTCCAAAATACAATCTGCTCCTCCGGAAGGGTCTTGGCATAAATGCCAAACGCCCACAAAATCATCATCCCAAACCTGTTGAGAGGCTGTTTGGCTGGTATCACCGACATTGCCATAAACTATATTTTGGGGATCTTCTATATTGGACGCCACATGCTGGGGTATTTGTCCGTCAAAGAGAAGTGTACTATTCGAAATAGCATTCCCATAAGTAGTATCTGTTATTTCATCATCGGAAATATAAAGGAGAATATTTTTACAAGTCTCTGTTGTTCTTGTTCCGGAGTCATGGTTATTATTTATAACTATTTCATCAAATTCTATCGCTGTGTCAAAAACACAGATTATTCTTTGGTTTGTATAATCCCCACTATCAGAGACCCAAGAAGTACTACCCCAACCTCCAACCCTTGAAAGAGACGTATCAAAAGCATATTTTGAATCATAATTAGCAGTAACAATACTGGAATGATACGCCGTATAATCTGCCTGAGTAAGAGGTAAAAGTTCTCCGTCTTTATAAAAATCAACTTGACGAATAGAGGTATATGTTGAAGCTCCCCAATTGTCCGTAAAATCAATAATAACTGATTTAGCACTATAATAGGGGCTTGCTGTGGAAGCATAGTTCAGATAAAAAACAGTCTTTTTATCTGCATAAACAGTGGGTAATTTGACGTACAGCTGTGCCTTTTCAGAAGCATCATCCCAATAGGCGATTTCAACCGGGCATTCAACACCATCGTCAGTTGTGACTTTTATTTTAAAGCGATTTGCATCAGAGGCAAGTTCATCAAAAATCGCGGTAATGTCTTTGTCAGAGATTCCAGAGGCACTGGAAAGATTAAGCATAACCGGGAAATCGGTTAATTCAGAGTCAATTAAATCTGGGTTGATTTCAAAGCGAATACGCTTTGTATAATCCTCGTCAATATCAACATCCCGGTAAACAAGGAGATCTTTATTTGAATAGTAAGTGGCTTTTATCCAGTCGTCTGAACGAGCAATATCTGAAATACGAAGTTCAGAAGATTCCCCGTCAAAGGTATGATAATCTGATCCATCATAAATCATTTTCCCTATGCAAAGCTGGGCCGTTCCTGCATATAGTGTATGCGCGTATGCTTGTGAGCCCCCACTATCAGCAACGCCATTTATAAATAAATTAATATTACTTCCGTCCAAGGATGCCGCTATAAAAGCTGAGTCAGTTCCAACATTATCTGTACTATTAAATATATCAGCAGAAGCTTGACCACTATAATAAGCAGCAACTAACCGAACTTTATTACTAACTACTCCAAAACAGCTATTTATACTTGTCGCCGGTTGGTCGTACTTTGAAAAGAGATAACCATCTACAGAAGTAGAATCTTGTTCAATGCATGCCTCCCATGTACCAACTGAAACCCGTAATTCTGAACTATCTGGGACAAGGATTGCGTCATTACTTCCGTCAAAATCTATTGCTTTACCAAAATCCGCATCAACCAAATCACCAGAAGTCATACTCCCAGAGGGAGTTCCATGATTAGCATTAGAAGTAGAGTCAAGGATACAATCTGTTCCTCCGGAAGGATCTTGGGCCATATGGTAAACAGCCTTGAAATTATCATCCCAAACCTGTTGGGCTGCCCATTCTCCGGTGTCATCAACGTAAAGAGGAAATTCTTGGTCATCAGCCACATTTGAAGCAACATGTTCTGCTATTTGCCCGTCGAAAATCTCAGTGCTGTTTGAAATTGCTGCATTGTAGGTTGTGTCTGTAATGGCATCAGAGGAAATATTTATCTTGATGTTTTTTACACCATAATTAGTTGCTGCTCCAGATGAATGGAAATTGTTTATTCTGATTTCATCAAATTCAATAGCCGTATTAAATACAGCTATTAACCTTTGGTTTGTTTCTTGATTAGTCCCTGAAACCCATGATGTATCTTCCCCTGCACCTACTTTAGAAAGGGAGGTAATAAAGGCATGCTCTGCGTCTTTACCCGAACTATATTGAGATGTTACGTAATCTGTAAAATCAGACCCTGAAACTGAAATTAAACCTCCATTTTTATAAAAATCAACAGAACGGATTCCCACCCAGGAAGCATTTCCCCAGTTGTCAGCAATATCAATAATTACTGACTTTGCTGTTACCGCTTTTGCAGCGCCTGCCACTAAAGAAAATTCAGTGTCTTCTGAATCTGAAACTGATGGGAGGCTTGTCCAGAGAATTCCTTTGTTATTAGCAAAATCAAAATGTTCAATTTCACCATAAAGAGTATCACCACTTGCATTTTCAAGAGTTATCTTTTTTCTATTAGTATCCTCTCCTAAAGCTTCAAATACCTCCGGATAAGCCGCCAGGTTAACCATAACCGGGAAATTTGAAAGCGTTGAATCAATTTTTTCGTGATCAATTTTTAAATTAGTTGTTACTTCAGAAAGGGTAAATTCAGCTTCACCTATTCCCACATAAGCAAAAGAACTCTGCCCCGGAACTAATTGTTTTGTTAAAATTTGAACTCGATAATAACGAAAAGCTGCCGGAGAAGTTATCTCAAC